>Ga0247817_10000122_pt1 | contig 58932 bp, 61 predicted proteins | sample UWRJL212509R1_FD_178010 | JGI IMG/M metagenome (GOLD analysis project Ga0247817, IMG submission 178010) | Plant litter microbial communities from Arlington Agricultural Research Station in Wisconsin, United States - UWRJ-L212-509R-1 | ecosystem: Environmental > Terrestrial > Plant litter >... | reverse complement strand
ATGTTGCAACATCCTTGTAGTCGATGACGCCTACGCGGATCGACTTGGCCGGAGCGGCGTTCTTGCCGTCCTTGCCCTTGCGGATGGGCTTGCGGCGGTCGCCGCTGCTCTTTCCTGCCATGGGTTTCTTCTTTCAGAGATTTGTCGGCTTACGAGAAGCCAAAAGTTGAGTGCCTAGAAGGGCGTTTCGTCGGAGTAGTTGCCAGGCGTGTTCCACACGTCGCCCGCTGATTCAGCCGGAGCGCTGGGCGCCCACGGTTCTTCAGCGACCTGGCCCTGGGGTGCATTGCCGCGGGGAGCGCCACCGTCGCGAGACGATGACGCGGCGCGGGTGACCTGGGCCGTTGCGTAGCGGAGCGAGGGACCGATTTCATCGACCTCAAGCTCGATGCTTGTGCGCTTCTCGCCTTCCTTCGTTTCGTAGGAACGCTGCTTCAGCCGACCGGTAGCAATGACGCGTGAACCCTTTGTCAGGGAACCTGCGACGTGCTCGGCGAACTCGCGCCATACGCTTGCGCGCAGGAACAGAGCCTCACCGTCTTTCCAGTCGTTCGACGCGCGGTCGAAGCTACGAGGAGTCGATGCGATCGTGAAGTTCGCAACCGCCAGCCCGTTCTGCGTGTAGCGCAGTTCGGGGTCACTGGTGAGGTTTCCCACCACGGTGATAACGGTTTCGCCTGCCATGATCTACTCTGCTGCCGACTCGGCTGCTGCGGGCTTGGCGTCTACGACGACCTTCGACGGTGCAGCTGCCTTGCGGGCGGCCTTCTCGTCGGCGATCTTCTTCGCAGCGGCAACCTGGGCGAAACCTTCTTCTGCGCGCAGAACCTTTGTGCGCATGACTGCCTCGCTCAGCGAGAGCTGGCGGTCAAGCTCGGTGGTTGCGGCAGGGGTCGCGGTGAAGTTGACGACGGCGTAAATGCCTTCGGTCTTCTTGTTGATCTCATAAGCGAGACGACGACGGCCCCAGACATCCACGTTGTCGATGGTTCCACCATCGTTGCGAATGACATTGAGGAACTTATCGAGGCTTGGAGCCACGGTTCGCTCGTCGATCTCGGGATCCAGGATCACCATGAGTTCGTACTGATGCGTCACTAACCCACCTCCTTCGGACTAGAACGGCCACAGACGATCTGTGACAGGAGGGTGTTGACGTGTCGCCCGTAGCCAATTGAGGCCGGGGCAACCTGCCTAGTGTAGTCGCGAACGGGTCAAGTTCTCAACCTTAAAAGCACAAGCAGAGGGCGATGGATGTCGCGGGCACGGCCTACGCGCGCGCCGCCCACCACTCGCGCAGCCGAACCTCGGCCGCTTCTTCGCCGAGAGGTCCCTCGTCGAGCCGCAGTTCGAGCAGAAAACGGTAGGCCTCGCCAACCTCGCGACCCGGCGGCAGCGCCAGGATCTGCATAATTCTTTCGCCATCGAGGTCGGGGCGCACGGCGGCAATGCCTTCTGCCTCCGCGATCTCTGCAATGCGCGTCTCGAGGTCGTCGTAGGCGAAGCTCAAGCGGTCGGCCTTGCGCGTGTTGCGCGTTGTCACGTCGGCGCGCGTGAGGATATGCAGTCGCTCGAGGAGCGGCCCTGCGTCGCGAACGTAGCGGCGAACCGCAGAGTCGCTCCACGCGCCATCCGTGTAGCCGAAGAAGCGCAGGTGCAGCTCGATGAGTCTCGATACCGAGACGATTGTCTCTTTGTCGAACCGCAGGTGCCGAAGCCGCTTTGAGGCGAGCTTTGACCCGACGACGTCGTGGTGGTGAAAACTCACAACCCCGCCGCCCTCTATGCGTCGGGTCGCTGGCTTTCCAATGTCGTGCATCAGGGCGGCGAGCCGAAGGATGAGGTCGGGGGAGTGCCCGCGCGACTTCTCAAGGTCGATCGCCTGGCGCAGCACGGTGAGGCTGTGCTCGTACACGTCTTTGTGGTGGGCGTGTTCGTCAACCTCGAGGCGCAGGGCGGGAATCTCGGGGAGCACGAGCTCTGCAAGGCCGGAGTCGACGAGCACACGAAGGCCCGGAACCGGGTCATCGGTGAGAAGAAGCTTTGAAATCTCGTCGGCGATGCGCTCGACGCTCACAATCGGCAGGCGGTCTGCGAGCTCGGTGATCGCGGCGGCTGTCGATGGCGAGATCGTGAACCCCAGCTGCGACGTAAATCGAGCGGCACGCAGCATCCGCAGCGGGTCGTCGCCGAATGAGGCCTCGGGCGCGCCGGGTGTTGTCAGTCGGCGGGCGATGAGGTCATCCATGCCGCCGCTCGGGTCGACGAGAACACACTCGGGCAGACGAAGTGCCATGGCGTTGACCGTGAAGTCGCGGCGCACGAGGTCACCCTCGAGCGTGTCACCGAACTCGACAATGGGCTTGCGCGTCTCACCGTCATAGGCATCGGTGCGGTAGGTCGTGATCTCGAAGGTCTCGCCCGCGATTCGCGCCCCGATTGTGCCAAAGGCCCTGCCGATATCCCAGTGGGCATCGGCGAGCGGCTTGACGATTTCAAGAATTTCGTCGGGCGTCGCGTCGGTAGTGAAATCGAGGTCGCTGACTTCGCGGCCGATGAACGCATCACGTACCGGACCACCCACAAGAGCAAGCTCGTGACCCGCCGCGACAAACGCGTTGGCCAGTCGGGCGATGCTGGGCGATGCTGCGAGGGCCTCGAGTCGCTGAATTGCCGAAGCGACGTTCTCCATAGCCAAGAGAATAGACTCTCCTGCATGGCGGCCGAGCGAATCACTGGGTTGCCGGTGTTCTCGACACCGAGCCGCGTAGTGCTGGCCGCTGTTATCGGGCTCGTCGGCGCGACCATCTCCGTACCCGCGAACGTGTCGGCCGCGACATCCACCCCCGTGAGTGTTGGTGTTGTTATTCCGCTGAGTGTTCAGGGCGGCCGCGACGGGTTTATCGAGGCACCGGCACTCGCCGAGTACACGAGCCCCACCGGGCTACTGACGCGGGAGCTCGACTCCGTGGCGAACACCGACGCCGCAATCGGCGTCGATCCGATGATCATCGCGTCGATCCGCCTGCTTGGAACCAGCGCGCCCGAGAGCGCAACGGCCTGGCTCGACCGACTCGCCGAGCTCGACAACGAGACTTTCGCACTCAGCTACGCAGACTCCGACGTCACGGTTGGCCTCCAGGCCGGCAGCCCCGACGTTGTCGCTCCCACCTCGTTCGACTTTGCCATCGACCCGTCACTGTTTGGCACACAGGTCGTCGAGACGCCCGACCCAGAGCAGACGCCCGCTGACCCCGGCGAGACCCCCGCGCTTCCGACGAGCGAGAATCTTCTCGACTGGAACTATTCGCTTGAATCCGTCGTCTGGCCCCAGGTGAACACCGTCACCTCTGACGATCTCGACATTCTCAGTTCGAGCTACGCGACGACAATTCTTAACTCGGGCAACGTCAAACGTGCGAGCCCCGGTGTCGCAGCGACGACCGTTGGCACGTCGTCGACCGTCGTCACCGACGACGAACTCTCGGCGCTCTTTGCGACGACGATCCACGCGGAGTCGTCGACGGAATGGCAGCAATCGTTCGACAGGCTTGCCGCGGCTGTCGCGCGGGTTCCCGGTCGCTCGACGTCGGGCGGAGCATCCATTCTGCTTGGCGTTGATCGCGGGGGATTCGACACAGAGACGCGCCTGCGAGCGACGCTGACCGCTCTCGACAATCTCTCGACCGCCAACACCGTGCCGCTCTCGCAGATCAGCGCCGCGACGGCGGGCACGGCCAAAATTGTCGAGTCACCTCACACCGACGTACGCATCGGCCTCGTGCGTTCGATGCTTGATGCGGAGAAATCGGATGGCGCGTTCGCGACGGTCGCCGAGAATCCAGAGCTCATCACCGGCGATTTCCGCATTCGGCTGATTGCGGCGATGGCGCCGCAGTGGAACCGCTATCCCGGGGGCTGGGGTGCCGAGGTCAGCAACTATCTCGCCGACTCGATCACCCTGCGATCATCGGTGAGCATTGCCCGTAGCAGCGACCTGATCTTTGGCGACCGCGGGTCGATTCCGATCTATGTGAACAACGACCTCGACCAGCCGGTCACCGTGTACATAACCGTCGAGCCGCTGAGCCCCGTGCTCACCGTCGAAGACCAGAACTTCGAGGTCGTCGTTGAGCCTCAGTCGCAGCGTCGCGCGCAGATTCCCGCCGTCTCGCGCTCGAACGGTGAAGTCGCGATCGGCATCTCGATGCACTCCGTCGCCAATGTTCCGATCGGAACGAAGAAGTGGGTGTCGGTCAACGTGCAGGCCGGCTGGGAGACCCCGACGATCACCATTCTCGGCATCGCGGTTTTCGGCATGTTTGTCTTCGGAATCGTGCGCAGCATTCGCCGTCGCCGACGACTCAAGGCTGATCTGGCCATCACACCTGAAGAGCCGAACATGCTCAACGAACCGGACCCCACGTGACAACGACCGCGAGCTCTGGCGGTGTCGGGCGCGCAAGTGCCCTTCTAGCCTCGGGAACCCTCGTCTCGCGTCTTCTCGGCTTCGCAAGCGCGCTCGTTCTTGCGGCAGCCCTTGGCCAGGCGAGTGTTGGTGACGCGTTCGCTCTCGCCAACCAGCTGCCGAACAACATCTACGCGATCATCGCGGGCGGGCTGCTGAGCGCGATTCTTGTGCCGCAGATCGTGCGGGCAGAGAAGCACGCCGACGGCGGACAGCAGTACATCAACCGGCTCGTGACTCTGGGCCTCACTGTTTTTCTTCTCATCGCCATCGTCGCGACGCTCGCGGGTCCCCTGCTCGTGCAGCTCTATTCAAATCAGGGCACACGGGGACTGAGCGCCGAACAGGTCGAACTCGCGAACCTCTTCGCCTACTGGTGCCTTCCCCAGATCTTTTTCTACGCGGTCTACAGCCTGCTCGGCGAGGTTCTCAATGCGCGCCGGTATTTCGGGCCGTTCACCTGGGCACCCGTCGTCAACAATGTTGTGGCGATCGGCGGTCTCGCCGCATTTATCGGCATCTACGGTTCGTACGACCCCGATGCTGCGGTCAGCGTCTGGAACTCGAGCATGATCGCCCTTGTCGCCGGCACAGCGACCCTCGGCGTCGCGGCCCAGGCGCTGTTTCTCGTCTTTTTTTGGAAGCGCGCTGGGCTGAGCTTTCGCCCCGATTTCCGCTGGCGCGGAGTAGGACTCGGCAACGCGGGCAAGGCCGCCGCGTGGACCTTCGCGATGATCTGTGTCACCCAGCTCGCCGGCATCGTGCAGAACCAGGTCGCATCCACCGCCTCTGGCGAGGGCGCGTCATACGCGACCCTGCGCTACGCGTGGCTCATCTTTATGCTTCCGCACTCGATCGCAGCAGTCTCGATCGCGACCGCGTACTTCACCCGCATGTCGGCAAACGCTCGCGACCGCGACCTTGACGCAGTGCGTCGCGACCTCTCGTCGTCACTGCGAACTATCGGTCTCGTTCTGGTTTTCTCGGCCGTCGGGCTGATAGTTCTCGCCTACCCGTTCAGCGCTCTCTTCGCCAACACCTTCGCCGAGACCGCGCAGATGGCGCCCGTTCTCATCTTCTATCTGCTCGGCCTTGTGCAGTTCAGCACGCTGTTTGTGCTGCAGCGCACGTTTTACGCGCTCGAAGACACGCGCACCCCGTTCTTCTTCACGCTGCTGCAGTCGTCGTTGTTTGTCATCGGCGCTCTCGCAGTGTCGACCTGGCCAACGCAGCAGATCGGCATCGGCATCGCGCTCGTAACCTCCATAGCCGGAACCGTTCAGATGCTTGTCGCCGCGTTTATTCTCAACCGCCGACTTCACGGCATCGATGCGCGCCGCGTGCTGCGCAGCTACGGGGTCTACCTGCTCGCCGCACTGCCCGCGGCCGCGGCCGGTGTCGCACTCCTGCTCGCTCTCGGCGGCACAACGGAGGGCGGATTTGCCGTCGCATCCAAGCTCACCGCCGTGCTGTCGATGGCCATCATTGGCGGGGTGATGGGTCTCGTGTACCTCGGTGTTCTCGCTCTCGCAAAGAACCCGGAACTGCGGTCGGTGACCGGGCCGGTGCTGAAGAGACTGCGTCGTTCGCGCTAGGTTCTGCCGCGACATCCAATCGCCTGTATCGCTTGCTCCGAACAAGCCCCGGTGCCGGAATAGCAACCACCTAGGATGTGTTGTACCGGCTAGTAAGTCACTTTCGAGGAGATGTTCCACGTGCGCCAGATCATCATTATCGGCTCAGGCCCGGCCGGCTACACGGCTGCGATCTACGCCGCCCGCGCCAACCTGGCCCCCCTGCTCATTGCGAGCTCGGTCGAGGCCGGCGGCGAGCTTATGAAGACCACAGAGGTCGACAACTACCCCGGATTCCCCGAGGGAATCATGGGCCCCGACCTTATGACGAACATGCAGAAGCAGGCAGAGCGCTTCGGCACCGAGATTGTTCTCGACGACGTCGTAAAGCTCGAGCTCGAGGGCGAAATCAAGCGCGTTACTCTCGGCAACGGCGACGTTCACGAGGCTCTCACCGTGATCTTCGCGACAGGTTCTGCCTACCGCAAGCTCGGCCTCGAAGACGAAGACCGCATGAGCGGCCAGGGCGTCTCGTGGTGTGCAACCTGCGATGGCTTCTTCTTCCGCCAGAAGACGATCGCCGTCGTCGGCGGTGGCGACTCGGCGATGGAAGAGGCAACCTTCCTCACCAAGTTCGCCGACAAGGTCTACCTCATTCACCGCAAAGACTCGTTCCGCGCGTCGAAGGTTATGCAGGAGCGCGCCTTCAACGACCCGAAGATCGAGGTTCTTTGGAACAAAGAGGTTGCCCACATCTACGGCGACCAGCTTGTCACGGGCGTTGGCCTCATCGACACGGTGGATGGCGCGGAGACGACTCTTGACGTCAGCGGCCTGTTCATCGCAATCGGTGCGGACCCGCGCACGCACCTCGTTCACGGACAGCTCGACCTCACGACAGAGGGCACGATCGCAGTGGATGGCCGCAGCTCGCGCACCAACCTCACCGGTGTGTTTGCGGCCGGCGATGTCATCGACCCGACCTACCGACAGGCCGTAACGGCTGCCGGTTCTGGCACGGTCGCGGCGCTCGACGCCGAGCACTACCTCGCTTCACTCCCCAAGGAACTCGTCGCGTCGGCCATTCAGGTCGCCGAGCCAGAGCCCGCCACCGTTTAGTTTTCATCCCAAAGGTAAGGAAAGACACGTATGTCTGCAGCTCACGACGTCACAGACGCCACATTCACCGACGAGGTTCTCAACTCGGAAGACACGATCATGGTCGACTTCTGGGCCGAGTGGTGTGGCCCGTGTCGCGCCGTGTCGCCGATTCTCGACGCGATCGCGACCGAGCACTCCGACAAGATCAAGATCGTCAAGCTCAACGTTGACGACAACCCCCAGATCGCAATGAAGTACCAGATCACCTCCATCCCCGCGATGAAGGTCTTCAAGGGCGGCGAGGTCGTCAAGACCATCATCGGCGCAAAGCCGAAGCCCGCTATCGAAGCTGATCTCGCCGAGTTCCTCGCCTAACGGCGGGGTCCGCTGCAGTACTCGGAAGCCCCGCTCGCATGTCGAGCGGGGCTTCCTTTGTGTAATCAGCCTCTATTCTTGAAACTTCGAACGAACTTGGACGACTCATGACCGCACAGGGCAACAACCTCGACCCGTGGTACGACCACTACGCAGACCGCACGGCGAATCTCAGCGCCTCAGAGGTTCGAGCCCTCTTCGCCGTTGCCTCTCGTCCAGAGGTCGTCTCGCTCGCCGGTGGTATGCCCTTCGTCTCTGCCCTGCCCCAGGAGCGCGTGAATGACACCCTCGACCGTGTGATGCGCGAGCGCGGCGCTGTTGCTCTCCAGTACGGCTCCGGTCAGGGTGACCCGCGACTGCGCGAGCAGATTCTCGAGGTTATGGCGCTCGAGGGAATCCGGGGGAGTGCCGATGACGTCGTTGTAACAACCGGTTCGCAGCACGCCCTCGAGCTCATCACAAAGCTGTTCATCAACCCCGGCGATGTCGTTATTGCCGAGGGCCCGAGCTATGTGACGGCGATGGTTGTCTTCCGCTCGTTCCAGGCGCAGATCGAACACGCCGACATGGACGAGCACGGACTCATTCCAGAGGCGCTTCGCCAGAAGATCGCCGCGCTCAAGGCCGACGGCAAGCGCATCAAGTTCTTGTACACGATCCCGACATTCTCCAACCCGGCCGGTGTGACGCTGACCTGGGAGCGTCGACTGGAGATTCTCGAAATATGCCGGTCAAACGGCATTCTTGTGCTCGAAGACAACCCCTACGGCCTGCTCTACTTCGACGCTCCGCCGCCCCACGCGCTGCGCTCGGTCGACGAAGACGGCGTTGTGTATCTCGGCACTTTTTCGAAGACCCTCGCTCCGGGCTTCCGGGTTGGGTGGGCGCTCGCGCCGCACGCGATTCGCGAGAAGCTCATCCTGGCCAACGAGGCAGCGGTGCTCTCGCCGTCGTCATTCAGTCAGCTTGTGATCTCCGACTACCTCGCGACAACGGACTGGAAGGGTCAGATCGACACCTTCCGCGGCGTCTATCGCGATCGTCGCGACGCTATGCTGCAAGCCCTTGACGATTACCTGCCCGACCTGTCGTGGACGGTTCCGAATGGTGGCTTCTACGTCTGGCTCACGCTGCCCGATCGACTCGACAGCAAGGCGATGCTGCCTCGCGCGGTCACTGAGCTCGTCGCCTACACACCGGGAACCGCTTTTTATGCTGATGGGAGCGGCCGAAACAAGGTCCGTCTTTCGTTCTGCTACCCGACCCCCGACTTCATTCGCGAGGGCGTGCGTCGCCTCACGAAGGTTATCAACGGCGAGCTCGAACTGCTCGACACCTTCGCTGGCACCGGATCACTCGACGTGATTCGCCAGGATCTCAAGTACACAAGCCCGCCCCCGAACATCAACTAGGGAACACCATGAACGACACGACACCCCGCTCCATCGTCGTCCTGGCCGGCGGGCTCTCGCACGAGCGCGACGTCTCCCTGCGTTCGGGTCGACGCGTATCAGAGAGCCTCTCGCAACACGGGCTCTCTGTCGTCACGCGCGATCCGGATGCAACGCTGCTCGATGTTTTACGTGAAACATCGCCCGACGTCATCTGGCCGGCGCTCCACGGCGCAAGTGGAGAAGACGGCGCCCTGCGCGGTCTGCTCGACTACCTCGGCATCCCCTTCGTCGGATCAACCGCCGACGCCACCCGCCTCGCGTGGGACAAGCCGACCGCCAAAGTGCTCGTGGCCCGCGCTGGAGTTTCGACACCTCGTTCGATCACCCTGCCGCGCGACACCTTCCGTGAACTTGGCGCGTCAGCCGTGCTCGATGTCATTACCGCCGAGCTCACCGGCCCGGTGGTTGTGAAGCCGGCGCAGGGTGGTTCGGCACAGGGCGTTTCGATCGTGGACGACCACGAGCAACTGCCGCGCGCAATGGTCAACGCCTACACGTACTACGACGTCGCATTGATCGAAGAGAAGATCATCGGAACAGAGATCGCCGTCAGCATCATCGATACCGGTGACGGCCCCGTGGCACTTCCCGCCATCGAGATCGAACCCATCTCCGGCGTCTACAGTTTCGAAGCGCACTACACGGCGGGCGAGACTCGTTTCTACGCTCCAGCTCGACTGGCCGACGATGTCGCGGCGCGAGCTGCTGACGTCGCCATCGCCGCGCACAAGGCGCTCGGTCTTCGGCACATCTCCCGCGTCGACATCATCGTCGACGCAGCGGGCACACCCTGGTTTCTCGAGGCGAGCGTTATGCCCGGACTCACCGAAACCTCACTTTTTCCGCTCGCACTCGAAGCTGCAGGCCACGACGTCGGTTGGGTCTATTCTGCGCTCGCTGAGGCCGCTTTACGCGATTTTTAAGTGGCCCCTGACCAGCACTTTATAGGTCGAACTCCACAGGAGCGATCCTAAGCGCGGAACTATCGCGCCGCGGCCGGCAAAATCCCGTCCACGGGAGCCGAACGGCTCCTGGCTAACTGAATCCGGGCTCGCCGAGCTCACCGAGGATGCGGTTGAGGTCTCCGACCGTCGCGAAGTCGATCACAATGGTTCCCTTGCTCGCACCGAGGCTGACCTTGACGCGGGTGTTGAGTCGGTCACCGAGGCGCTCGGCGATCTCGTCGAGTTGACCCTGTCGACCGCCGGCGCTTGCCTTCGCCTTCGTCGGCTTTTTCGGGCTGACCTGGCCGGCCGCCGCTTCTGCCGCGCGCACTGACAGATCTTCGTTGACGATTTTGGCCGCGAGGGTTTCCATCGCAGATTCCTCTCCGACCGACAGGATGGCCCGGGCGTGGCCCGCGCTCAACACGCCGGCAGCGACGCGCTGCTGTATCGGCGCTGGCAGGCGCAGCAGTCGAATCGTGTTGGTGATCTGCGGACGTGAGCGACCGATGCGGTTCGCGAGCTCGTCTTGTGTGATTCCAAAGTCGGCGAGAAGCTGCTGGTACGCCGAGGCCTCTTCGAGCGGGTTGAGGTTGGCGCGGTGAAGGTTCTCGAGAAGCGCGTCACGAAGCATGTCTTCGTCGGCGGTGTTCTTGATGACCGCCGGGATTGTCGCGAGCCCAAGCTGCTTCGTCGCGCGAAGTCGACGCTCACCCATGATGAGCTCGTACTGCGGACCATCAGCCGTTGCATTGGCGAGGGGGCGCACAACGATGGGCTGAAGCACACCAATCTCACGAATGGAGATGACGAGCTCTGCGAGCTCCTCTTCGCGGAACTCGGTTCGTGGCTGCGACGCGTTGGGAACGATGTCAGCGGGGGAGAGGTTCGCTAGACGAGCACCCGGGACAGCGATGAGCTGGGACTCGTCAGACGGCGTCTCACTCGACGAGTTCGGAAAGAAGACGTCAACGGGGCGTTCGCTCTCGTCAGCGGTCGGAATAAGGGCTCCGATGCCACGGCCGAGGCCGGTGCGCTTGGGTGTTGCCATTAGGAAGGTGCCCCTCGGTGTGCAATTTCGGATGCTGCCTCAAGGTACGAGAGCGAGCCTGGGGAGGTCGGATCGTACGAGATAACCGACTGGCCGTAGCTCGGCGCCTCGGAGATGCGTACGGAGCGGGGGATGAGGGTGTTGAGAACTTCCTTGGGGAAGTGCTCGCGCACCTCATCGGCGACCTGGTTCGCAAGGTTAGTGCGCGAGTCGTACATCGTGAGCAGAATCGTCGACACCGAAAGCTTCGGGTTGAGGTGCTTCTCGATGAGCTTGATGTTGCTGAGAAGCTGGCTCAGGCCCTCGAGCGCGTAGTACTCGCACTGAATCGGAATGAGCACCTCGCGCGCGGCCACAAAAGCGTTGATCGTCAGAAGACCCAGCGAGGGCGGGCAGTCAATGAAGACATAGTGGAATTCTTCGTCTGCCTCACCGAGGAACCGGTCGAGCGCCGTGTGAAGCCGCTGCTCGCGGGCAACGAGCGAGACGAGCTCGATCTCAGCGCCGGCGAGGTGGATGGTCGCCGGCACACAGTAGAGTCCGTCGAACTCGGGACTCTTCTGCACAACCTGAGACATCGGCTCGTCGTTGATGATGACGTCGTAGACGCTGATCGTGTCTGCGCGGTGCTCAACACCGAGAGCCGTCGATGCGTTGCCCTGAGGGTCGAGGTCGATGACAAGGACATTAGCGCCCGCGCGGGCGAGAGCCGCGGCCAGATTGACGGTCGTCGTCGTCTTGCCAACGCCGCCCTTCTGGTTGGCGATCGTGAAGATTCGGGGCTTGTCAGGCATGGGCAGGGCTGCCGCTTCGATTGCCACGCGACGGCGGGTAATCTCAGCGAGCTCACGCGCAAGCGGAGTCGAGTCATCGAAGGTGCTGCCCAGGGGAGCGGCGGCGGCGGGCTCGACACGTTCCGGCTCGGCCGGGTGCTCTGCCTCGATCTGCTCTGGCGCACTCTGTTCTGCCGCGATCTGTTCTGTGCCGCTCTGCTCGCCCTCGACGTGCTCGGCCACGACCTGCTCCGGCTCGATCTGCTCCGGTTCGGCGGGCTCGGGCTCAGACTGGTGCTCGAGTTCGGCCTCGGCCGCACCGGTTTCACCATCGCTCACCGTCTCGGCGGCGGCAGCGTCGGTTGTGGATTGCTCGGCGTTAGCAACGTTGTCGTCGTCAGCGGCGTTGTCGTGAGCAGCGTTGTCGTGAGCAGCGTTGTCGTGAGCGGCATTGCCGTCGTGAGCCGCATGGTCGGTGACAGCCTGATCGACAGCAACGTTCTCTACAGCAACACCGTCGGCGGCGAAGCTATCGGCGCCATCGTGGGTGTTGGCGGGGTGGGTATCCGAGGTGCCCTCTGCAGCAGCCCGTTCGTCTGTTGCGGGCTCGGAGTTCTCGTGCACGTCCACAACGGTTTCGGCCGTTGGTTGCTCAACGGAGCTTGCCTCGGTGCCGAGGTGCTGGTTGGAAGCGTGCTCGTTAGAAGAGCTCTCATCGAAAGAGTGCTCGTCGACAGGCTGCTCGGAAGCACCGTGTTCGCCGATGCTCTGGTCGGTTCCAGAGTGCTGGTCTACACCGTGTTCACTGTTGTGCGACTCGTTGTGAGTGGCTTCGTTGGAGCTGTCGTCGCGATCGATATCGGCAGTGATGTCGCCATCGGTGATGTCACCGTTGTGATGTTTCACGTGAAACCTTCTCTGTCGTTGTGGCCCAGCGGCAGCTGGAAAAACTGGGGTCGGCGAGAATCAATGACCCCTTCGCCGGCATGCTCTCGCGCTCACGAAGAGCGGGGCAAACCATCAATCAACTGTAGCCCGAAAGACTCGAGTGACCTCGGGAACTATCCCCTCGCCGAGGGTAAGAATCTCCACGTTGATGAGATGAGCCTTACGAATGACCTTCGCCGCGGCATCCATCTCCTCGCCGACTCGGGAGCCCTTCATAAAGAGCAGCTCGCCGCCGTGTTTGACGAGGGGAGTGGTGATCGGAATCAACTTGCTCAAAGAACTAACCGCGCGGGCGGTGACCTGATCGAGTGGCGCATCGAGGCGCGTCTCTTCGGCACGTGCGCGAATAACTGTGACGTTGTCGAGGCCGAGCTCAGCGGCTTCGCTGGTGAGCCAGTCGACACGACGTTCCATCGGCTCAATGAGAACCATGTGTACGTCGGGGCGGGCTACAGCGAGCACAAGCCCAGGGAGACCGGCGCCGCTGCCGATGTCTCCGACGCGTCCCGGCTTGAGCAGGGGAGCGACGAGTGCGCTGTTAAGAATGTGGCGCGACCAGAGTCGCGGTACTTCGAGGGGACCGATGAGCCCGAGCTCCTCGCCCTTGCGGGCGAGGTCGTCGGTAAACCTGCGGGCGACATCAATGCGGTCGCCAAACAGAGCGGCTGCCGCCGTGGGCTCGGGCTCAATTGTTATATCGGTCAATGTTTCACGTGAAACTATGCGCGGGTGATCACTGTGTGACGGTCGCGGCCTTCGCCCTCGGACTCCGAGACGAAGCCGCGCTCACTCACAACATCGTGCACAAGCTTGCGCTCGTACGACGACATCGGGGGGAGTGCTGCCGATTCGGCGCCCGCTTCGATGCGTTCCACGGCCTTGTCTACGAGAATCGTGAGCTCAGCGACGCGAGCTTCGCGAGATCCGCCAACGTCGAGAATGAGGCGGGAGAATCCGCCGGTCTTGGTCTGCACGGCGATACGCGTAAGTTCCTGCAGCGCGTTGACGGTGTCAGGCTTCGAGAGCAGGCGCAGGTTTGTGTCTTCGCTCGAGTTCACCGATACGTAGGCGCGGCCACCGCGGGTGTCGATCTCAATGTCACCATCGAGGTCGGTGATGTCGAGAAGCTCTTCTATATAGTCGGCGGCAATCTCGCCTTCTTCTTCGAGCTGCGTCACAGTGGGCGCCTCGGTTGTCGCTGTCTCTTCCGTCTCAACGACGGGGGTTTCAATCTCGGTCACGTCACTCACTTCTTGTTTCCGCTCTGCTTCTTTGCACGGTTCTTACCAACCGGCTGGGTGCGCTGGACTTTCTTGGGTTCTTCGATGACGGGCTTCTCTTCTTCGATCGAAGGAAGTCCCTTGCGCTGACGCTTTCGTGCGAGGCGAGCCTCGCGAGCGAGAGCAGCTTCGCTGCCAGGTGTCGGCATGTTGCGGATCACCAGGAACTGCTGGCCCATTGTCCAGAAGTTCGAGGTGAGCCAGTAGAACATAACGCCAAGGGGGAAGGCGAAACCGGAGAATGCGAAGACGAGGGGGAGCAGGTACAGCAGCACACGCTGCTGCTTGTACATCGGGCTCTCTTTCATCTCCTTCGACTGGTTCTTCGACATGATCTGCAGCTGGGTGATGAACTGCGAGCCGGTCATAAGAACGACCATGATTGCCGCGATCAGGATGACCCAGAAGTTGCCGTCGGCCGTAGAGATGGCGAGCTTGAGGGGAGCGACTCCGAAGAGAACAGACTCACCGAAGGAGCGTGAGAGGTCGAGGTTCAGAAGTCCAACGCCAACCTTTTCGTGCTGCGCGTCCTGAAGTACGGAAAAGAGGCTGAAGAAGATCGGCATCTGAATGAGAAGGGGGAGGCACGAGGCGAGCGGGTTAGTGCCCGTCTTCTTGTACATCTCCATCGTCTCGCGCGACATTGCTTCGCGTGAGAACTGGTCTTTCTTGCCCTTGTACTTGTCCTGGATCTTCTTGAGCTGCGGGGCGACTTCCATCATCCGGCGCTGGCTGCGAATCTGGCGAACGAAGATGGGGATGAGCGCGGCACGGATAACGAGAACGAGTCCGACAATGGACAGAACCCAGGTGAGGCCGTCATCAGGGTCCATACCAACGGACGACAGTGCCCAGTGGAAGAAAACAAGGATCGCCTCGACTACCCATTTGATGGGTGTCAGCAGCGTGCCGAAGAATGCGAATAAGTCCATGCGGGGTTAGCCCTTTCCGTGGCCACTTGCTGTAACAAAACCAAACCGAGTGGTCGTATGCCGGTGAGGCGCACGCTCGGGAACATCGTCGACTCCGCCGGCCGCCCAGGGGTGGCAACGAGCAATGCGCTTTGTTCCCATCCACGTTCCGCGTACGACACCGTACTGCTGGATGGCTTCGAGCGTGTACGCCGAGCATGAGGGGTAGTAGCGGCACACATCGCCGTACAACGGGGAGATAACTGCGCGATACGCGCGGAGAATAATGACGCACACGTTGCGGGGCGCAAGCAACACAAACGAAAGCACTGGCTTCATCGTCGGGTCACGCTCCTGTGTACAGCATCGGAGATCTCAGTGTGGAGAGTAGTCCAGTCAAGCTCTGCGGAGCCTGGCAATGGCCGCACCACAATGTCGGCGCCAGTCGCAGCCTCGCCGAGCAATTCGCTACCGATCGAGCGAAGTCGCCGCCGAATACGGTTGCGAACGACAGAACCGCCGACACTCTTCGCAACGATGAACCCGAACCGGGTGGGCGACGAATCACCCGTGCGCGAAAAGTAGACGACGGCATGAGGGGTCGACAGTCGTCGACCGGAGCGAACAGTGGCGCGGAAGTCCGCACCACTGAGCACTCGGTTGGCCTTAGCGAGCACGGCAAAACCTGCGAGCTGCATCACGGGGTGATGCTGAACAGGCAGGCACGATGCGCGCTCGAGAAAGACGAGTTACGCGGAGAGTTCGGTGCGGCCCTTGCGACGACGAGCACCCAGGATGGCGCGGCCGGCGCGAGTGCGCATGCGAAGACGGAAGCCGTGCACCTTGGCGCGACGGCGGTTGTTCGGCTGGAAAGTTCTCTTGCTCATAGTAAATAGCTCCAAGGCCCAGCTTGTAGGCCGGAAAAGAAGGGGATGCCCGAAGGCTGAAGTCAACTGATTAAAAATACGGTGTTAATCCGCTGCGGTCAAACTCCAGCTTGTGTACAACTCATTATCCACATCTGGATAACTGGGGGTTGGTACCTTCAGCCTGTGAAGAACTAAGGTAAAGGCCAGTCGTTCTCGCCAGCGCGGAACTGACATTCCCGACTTTTCCCACAGTTGTCGTACTAGTGGATAAGTCTGTTAGTAACTCTTCATTGAAAACTGGAAGGCTCATGGCAGACACAGCAGATTCAACGCCGGAAATCTGGCGGTCTGTGCTCGCTCGCCTCACTTCGGACGAACGCATCACCCCTCAGCTCCACGGATTTATCTCTCTCGTCGAGCCACGCGGCATCATGGCCGGCACCCTTTACCTTGAAGTTCCGAACGAACTGACACGCGGAATGCTCGAGCAGCGCATCCGTCTTCCACTGCTCAACGCAATTGCCGGGCTCAGTGAAGACCAGGAAGTTACGAACTTCGCGATAGTCGTTAATCCCGACATCCAACTCGACACGCTAGAGCAGCCGAACACGCTGAGTGAAGCCACGTACATCGAGCCGACGATCATGTCTGCGTCGGTCGAAAACACGAATCCACCGCCCACGCGTCGAGCCGATTCGCGTCTCAACCCGAAGTACAACTTCGACAATTTCGTCATCGGTGCATCCAATCGCTTTGCGCACGCCGCTGCGGTCGCCGTCGCAGAAGCTCCCGCGAAGGCCTACAACCCGCTGTTTATCTACGGTGATTCCGGGCTCGGCAAGACTCACCTTCTTCACGCGATCGGTCATTACGCCGAAAGCCTGTACCCCGGCATCCGCGTGCGCTACGTCAGCAGCGAAGAATTCACGAATGACTTCATCAACTCGATTGCTAACAACCGGGCGAGTGTCTTCCAGTCGCGGTACCGCGAGATCGACATTCTGTTGATTGACGACATCCAGTTTCTGCAGGGCAAAGACTCCACCCAGGAAGCCTTCTTCCACACGTTCAATACGTTGCACGATCACAACAAGCAGGTCGTCATCACAAGCGACCTGCCCCCGAAGCTGCTCATTGGTTTCGAAGACCGCATGCGCTCACGCTTCGAGTGGGGCCTCATCACAGATGTGCAGGCTCCCGACCTCGAGACTCGCATCGCGATTCTGCGTAAAAAGGCGCAGAGCGAAAAACTTCAGGTTGAAAACGAGATCCTCGAATACATGGCGTCAAAGGTGTCGTCAAACATTCGCGAGCTAGAGGGAACCCTCATTCGGGTCACCGCTTTCGCAAGCCTTAATCGGCAGCCCGTTGATCTCGCACTCGTTCAGACGGTTCTAAAAGACCTGATCACTCTCGACGACGACAACGTCATCGCACCGGTCGACATCATCAATCACACCGCGGCGTACTTCAAGCTATCGGTCGACGACCTCTACGGGTCGTCGCGCTCTCAGGCAGTGGCGACCGCACGCCAGATCGCCATGTACCTATGCCGTGAGATGACGAACCTCTCGCTGCCGAAAATTGGCCAGCTCTTCGGTAACCGTGATCACACAACAGTTATGTACGCGAACAAGAAGATTACCGAATTGATGAAAGAGCGCCGCTCGATCTACAACCAGGTGACCGAGCTGACGAGCCGCATCAAGCAGAACCACCGATTCGGCAAGGCATAAACCAGAGTTTGCACACATAAGTGCACAGGCTGTGGATAACTACTCCGACTCGCCGCCCACACTGTGAACGAAATTGTCACTTCTGTGGAAACCGGAATGACAAGGATTTTCGACTGTGGTCAAAAACCTGTCATTCGCCCACAGGATGTCTACAAGTCACACGCGTGTAGTTCCAAGTGCTCGACTGGGATCCACAGAGTTATACACAGTTCCCACAGCGGTTAAGAGTGTTGTTCTCTTAAACATTCTTTTAGATCTCCGGGGATAACCTTAGGATTCAGGCCCGACATGCCTGTGTCAGTATTAACCGGCCAGGCCCACCCAACCATCGACAGGGGAAACTCGTGAAGTTCCAGGTCAATCGCGACGTCTTTAGTGAGGCAGTCTCGTTCGCCGTGAAGCTGCTTCCCCAGCGCACGACGTTGCCGATCCTCAGCGGAATTCTCATTGAGACGACTGATGCAGGGCTCACCCTCTCTTCGTTCGACTACGAGGTTTCGTCGCAGACAGAAATCGCCGCGCAGATCGATGAGCCTGGCAAGGTACTCGTCTCGGGCCGCCTTCTTGCTGACATTGCAAGCAGACTTCCGAATGCACCCGTCACTTTCGCGACAGAAGAGGGCCGCATCACCGTCAGCTGCGGTACTGCAAACTTCACCCTCCTCAGCATGCCCGTCGAGGAATACCCGACACTCCCGCAGATTTCGGAGCAGTCGGGCGTTCTGCCGGCCGAGCTCTTCGCGACCGCAGTCTCGCAGGTCGCCGTCGCGGCGTCGCGTGACGATGTGACCCCTGTCATCACCGGTGTTCAGCTCGAGATCTCAGAGAACAGCCTCTCGCTCATCGCCACCGATCGCTACCGCGTCGCGGTTCGCGAAATCGAGTGGACTGGCGGAGAGTCAAGCAAGGAAGGCGTCACGGCGCTCATCCCGGCGAAGACACTTGCCGAAATTGGAAAGACCTTCGGCCACTCCGGCTCGATCTCGGTAGCCATCACGAGCACCGACGAGCGCGAGCTCATTGCTTTCCAAGCCGACAAGAAGACAGTCACCTCGCTGCTCATCAAGGGAAACTTCCCGCCCGTCAAGCGACTTTTTCCCGAGGTTGTGGATAACTATGCGGTTATCAACACGGGCGAACTCATCGAAGCGGTGCGTCGTGTCTCTCTCGTGCTCGAGCGCGAAGCCGCTCTGCGATTCTCGTTCTCGATCGACGGACTCACACTCGAGGCCATTGGCTCCGAGCAGGCCCAGGCCTCCGAAACCATTGATGCATTCCTCACCGGTACCGACACTGTTGTCTCACTCAAGCCGGCATTTCTCCTCGACGGCCTCGGCGCTGTTCACTCGGAATTTGTGCGCATTTCGTTCACAAAAACCGAGAACCCGAACAAACCCGGACCAGTGCTCATCACGAGCCAGGCGTCGAAGGATCAGCCGGGTGCCGACAACTACAAGTACCTGCTGCAGCCCAACCTGCTTCTTCGCTAGGTCGCGGCTCCACCACAAATAACGAGCAACAAAGGAATAGCCATGCACATCGGCCTCATCGGACTCGGCAAGATGGGCAACAACATGCGTGCCCGACTTCGGGCAAATGCAATCGAGGTCACGGGCTTTGACCCAAACCCCGAGGTGTCGGATGTCGCGAGCCTCGCTGATCTCGCCGCCGCACTGCCTGCGCCCCGCATCGTGTGGGTAATGGTTCCGTCTGGTGAGATTACTACGGGTGTTATTACCGATCTGGCCGGAGTCCTCGAAGAGGGCGACCTCGTGATCGAGGGCGGAAACTCACGCTTCACCGAGGATTTCAAACACTCGGCGCTTCTTGCCGAGAAGGGCATCAAGTATGTCGATGCCGGTGTTTCCGGTGGAATCTGGGGCCTCGAGAACGGCTACGGCCTGATGGTCGGCGGCGACGCGGCTGACGTCGAGCGCGCTCTCCCCGTTTTTGATGCGCTGCGTCCCGAGGGACCGCGCGCCGAAGGATTCGTGCACGCCGGTGAAATTGGTGCTGGTCACTACGCGAAAATGGTGCATAACGGTATCGAGTACGCCCTGATGCAGGCGTGGGCAGAGGGCTACGAACTGCTCAACACTCGCAAGGACATCATCAAGGACGTCACGGGAACCTTCGAGGCATGGCAGCGCGGAACCGTTGTTCGTTCCTGGTTGCTCGAGCTGCTCGTAAAGGCGCTCAAGGAAGACCCCAAGTTCGAAGACATCGAGGGTTACGTCGAAGATTCCGGTGAGGGCCGCTGGACCGTCGAAGAAGCGCTCAACAATGCCGTTCCCGTTCCGACGATCAGCGCGTCGATCTTCGCGCGCTTCGTCTCGCGCCAGGATGACTCGCCCTCGATGAAGGCTGTTGCTGCTCTGCGCAAGCAGTTTGGTGGGCACGCCGTCCGCAAGAGCTAGGGGAGTTTCGTGTATGTCGCGCACCTCGCCCTCACGGACTTTCGTAATTACGAGTCCGTCGAAGTGGCGATGGTGCGCGGCGCGAACGTCTTCGTCGGCAGCAACGGGCAAGGCAAAACAAACCTCGTCGAGGCTCTTGGCTACCTGAGTACCCTCGGGTCGCATCGCGTCTCGGTCGACCACGCAATGATTCGCCAGGGTCAGGATTCCGCGATTGTGCGAGCCCGGCTTGAGCACGACGACCGGCAGATTCTTGCCGAGGTGCAACTCAATCGCACGGGAGCAAACCGTGCGCAGGTTAATCGCTCGCCGATTAAGACACGTGAGCTGCCGCGGTATTTCTCGAGTGTGTTGTTCGCGCCCGAGGATCTCGCGATCGTTCGTGGCGAGCCGTCGGGCCGCCGGCGTTTTATGGACGAACTTCTTGTGCAACGTGCGCCGCGCATGAGCGCGGTGATGAGCGATTACGACCGTGTGCTCAAGCAACGCAACACACTGCTCAAGTCGGCGCGCGCTTCTGGGCTTCGCGACAACGCACTGAGCACCCTCGAGATTTGGGACGAGCGGCTCATCAGCTTCGGCTCCGAAATCATCGAGGCGCGCAGCAACCTGATCGCCGAGTTGCTGCCGGAGGTTGCGCGCGCCTACTCGGCAATCGCGGGCGCCGAGCACGAGGCATCCCTCACGTCGCATCTCAGCATTTTGTCGAATAACGCTGACGATTCAGGCGATATTGAGGATGCCGCGACTCGCGGTGGCCGGATCACCGCGGCCGACGCTGCCGAAAATTACAAAATTTCGCTCGCGCGGCTTCGCCGCGCGGAACTCGACAGGGGACTCACGCTCGCGGGCCCGCATCGCGACGATCTTGTTTTTACGCTCAACGGTCTCCCCGCTCGGGGTTACGCGAGTCACGGTGAGTCGTGGTCGTTCGCCCTCTCACTCAAGCTGGCCGCGGCCGAGGTATTGCGGCGTGAGTCGGCAACAGGTGACCCGGTACTTATCCTCGATGACGTCTTCGCCGAGCTTGACCAGGCTCGTCGCGCGCGGCTCGCCAATGCCGTTCATGGCTTTGAGCAGGTGCTTATTACCGCAGCAGTTCTCGAAGACGTTCCCGAGGAGCTCGCGGGCCACACCGTGCGCATCAAAGCGGGCCGGGTTGTGGAGGAGGAGTCGTGAACGACAACTTCGCTGGCGATAGTGAATCGAAGCACAACGAGCCACAGTTCGAAACAGACGAGGCAAGAGCCGTGTACTCGCGCTTTCGCAAAATCTTCGGCCAGGCGGGTGCCCGATCGAGTGACGCGCGCAAGCGCAGCACGCGAGTTGAGGGCGCATCCATACCGTTCGGACAGGGTCGGGATGCCATGGGACTCGGCGACGTCATCGACGGACTCGCGAATCGAATGGGCTGGACTTCGCCGCTTGCGCAGTCGGAGCTGCTTCTTGCATGGGCCGATATTGCGGGCGCCGAGACTGCAGAGCACTCGACACCGATCTCGATCGAAGACGGACTCCTCACCGTGCAGTGCGACTCGACGGCATGGGCCACTCAGCTGCGGTTGATGCGCACAACGATCACAACGCACATCTCGACGCGGTACCCGGATGCCGGGATCGAATCGATCCGGTTCGAAGGACCGAACGCCCCTTCGTGGAAACGCGGCCCCAGATCAATTCCAGGACGGGGCCCGCGCGATACTTACGGCTAACAGGCCAAATGTGGTCACCCTGTGGAGAAATCTCGCCAGATCGGCGTATAGCACCCCGTGAGGCCATGGACTTTGTTAGACTGTCCCGTGGCCGCCGGACCCGTCCCAGAGGGGACCATTCCTCCGGATGGCAGAGTGAAATAACGCGTCAGGAGCCCAATTTCAGATGTCCATTAATCCTACTGAGAATGTTCCGGACGACGCTCAAACCCCACCCGAACCGGTAGTTCTCGCGCACATCGCGGCTGCCAAGCAGGGTGAATCGGACGACAACTACGGCGCCGACCAGATTCAGATCCTCGAAGGTCTCGAAGCGGTTCGCAAGCGCCCTGGTATGTACATCGGTTCGACAGGCCCTCGCGGTCTTCACCACCTTGTCTACGAAGTCGTTGACAACTCGGTTGATGAGGCCCTCGCCGGTTATTGCGACACGATCGACGTCTGGATCCGTAAAGACGGTTCTGTGCGCACGCGCGACAATGGTCGCGGAATTCCGGTTGACCTCAACAAGCAGGAGAACAAGTCGACCGTCGAGGTCGTTATGACGATTCTGCACGCCGGCGGAAAGTTCGGCGGCGGCGGATACTCGGTGTCGGGTGGACTTCACGGCGTCGGCATCTCTGTCGTTAACGCGCTCTCGAGCAAGGTCGAGACCGAGGTGCGTCGCCAGGGTCACGTGTGGCGCATGAGCTTCAACAACGGTGTGCCGGTTGCGCCCCTCGAGCAGGGCGAGGCAACGACAGAGACCGGAACGCAGCAGACCTTCTGGCCGAGTGCCGAAACCTTCGAGACCGTCGAGTTCGACTACGAGACACTCCGCGCGCGGTTCCAGCAGATGGCGTTCCTCAACAAGGGACTGCGCATCACGATCACCGACGAGCGTGGCGAAGAAGAAGTTTCAGAGAGCTACATGTACGAGCGCGGTCTCGTCGACTACGTCGAGTACCTCAACAAGTCGAAAAAGGCCGAGCTCATCCACCCCGACGTTATTGCTTTCGAGTCTGAAGACAACGAGCGCAAAATCTCGCTCGAGGTGGCAATGCAGTGGACAAACGCCTATACCGAGAGCGTTCACACCTACGCGAACACAATCAACACGCACGAGGGTGGAACCCACGAAGAGGGATTCCGCGCAGCACTGACGACTCTCGTCAACAGGTACGCTCGCGAGAAGAACATCATCAAGGAAAAAGACGAAAACCTCTCCGGTGATGACGTTCGTGAAGGACTCACTGCGGTTATCTCTGTGAAGCTCGCCGAGCCCCAGTTCGAAGGCCAGACGAAGACCAAGCTCGGTAACACCGAGGCGAAGGCCTTTGTTCAGCGCGTCGCCGGCCAGCAGCTCGGCGACTGGTTCGATCGCAACCCCACGCAGGCGCGCGACGTCATTCGCAAGGCGATCCAGGCATCCCAGGCGCGAATCGCAGCACGCAAGGCGCGCGAGTCGACCCGCCGTAAGGGACTCCTCGAGTCTGGTGGAATGCCCGGAAAACTGCGCGACTGCTCGAGCAAAGACCCCTCGCTCTCCGAGATCTTTATGGTCGAGGGTGACTCGGCCGGCGGCTCCGCCGTTCAGGGCCGTAACCCCGAGTTCCAGGCGATCCTTCCGCTGCGCGGCAAGATCCTCAACGTTGAGAAGGCGCGCCTCGATCGTGCGCTCGGCAACAACGAGGTGCAGTCGATGATCACGGCATTCGGTGCGGGAGTCGGAGAAGACTTCGACCCGCAGAAGGCCCGGTACCACAAGATCATCTTGATGGCCGATGCCGACGTCGACGGCCAGCACATCACAACACTGCTGCTGACGCTGCTGTTCCGTTACATGCGACCGCTCATCGACCTCGGTTACGTGTACCTCGCGCAGCCGCCGCTCTATCGACTCAAGTGGAGCAACGCCCAGCACGAGTACGTCTACAGCGACCGTGAGCGTGATGCTCTCGTCGAGGCTGGCCTCGCGGCCGGAAAGCGGATGCCGAAAGACAACGGCATCCAGCGCTACAAGGGTCTCGGCGAGATGGACTACAAGGAACTGTGGGAGACCACAATGGACCCCGCAACCCGCACACTTCTTCAGGTGACCCTCGACGACGCCGCGGCGGCCGACGAGATCTTCTCGACACTCATGGGCGAAGACGTTGAGTCGCGCCGTAACTTCATCCAGCGGAACGCCAAAGACGTTCGCTTCCTGGACATCTAAGGGGATCACTCATGGCCGACGAAGAAACCCCCGAAACACCCGAAACAGCTGCGACCCCTCCGAAGTTCGAAGACGCGGTTGTAGACACACGTCACGACAAGATCGACCAGGTCGATCTGCAGCTCGAGATGCAGCGCTCCTACCTCGACTACGCGATGAGCGTCATCGTGGGTCGCGCACTGCCAGAGGTGCGTGACGGACTCAAGCCCGTGCACCGCCGCGTTATCTACGCGATGTACGACGGTGGCTACCGCCCCGACAAGGGCTTCTCGAAGTGCACCCGTGTCATCGGTGACGTGATGGGGCAGTTCCACCCCCACGGTGACTCCTCGGTGTACGACGCGCTCGTGCGACTCGTTCAGCCGTGGAGCCTGCGCTACCCGCTGGCTCTCGGTCAGGGCAACTTCGGTTCTCCCGGAAACGACGGCGCCGCGGCTCACCGTTACACCGAGACCAAGATGGCTCCCCTAGCCATGGAGATGGTCAGGGACATTGAAGAAGACACCGTCGACTTCCAGGACAACTACGACGGCCGCACCCAGGAACCCACGGTTCTGCCGAGCCGGTTTCCGAACCTTCTCGTCAACGGTTCTGTCGGTATCGCTGTCGGTATGGCCACAAACATCCCGCCGCACAACCTGCGCGAGGTCGGCGAGGGCGCTCTCTGGCACCTCGCTCACCCGGAGGCAAGCCAGGAAGAGCTTCTCGAAGCCCTGATCCAGCGCGTTAAGGGACCAGACTTCCCGACCGGCGCGCAGATTCTCGGTATGAAGGGCATCCAGGATGCCTACCGCACCGGTCGTGGCTCGATCACAATGCGCGCGGTTGTCAACGTCGAAGAGCTGCAGGGTCGCACCTGCCTCGTTGTCACCGAGCTTCCGTACCAGGTCAACCCCGACAACCTCGCGCTCAAGATCGCGGACCTCGTCAAGGAAGGCAAGCTCTCGGGCATCGCCGACATTCGCGACGAGACATCGGGTCGCACCGGTCAGCGCCTCGTGATCGTTCTCAAGCGCGACGCTGTCGCGAAGGTTGTTCTCAACAACCTCTACAAGCACACGCAGCTGCAGGAGAACTTCGGCGCGAACATGCTCGCGATCGTCGACGGCATTCCGCGCACGCTGTCGCTCGACGGCTTTATTACGGCCTGGGCCACCCACCAGATCGAGGTCATCGTTCGGCGCACGCAGTTCCGCCTGAAGCAGGCAGAAGAACGCGCCCACATTCTGCGCGGCTACGTCAAGGCTCTCGACGCTCTCGACGAGGTCATCGCCCTCATCCGCCGCTCGCAGACGACGGAAGACGCTCGTGACGGGCTCATCAAGCTTCTCGTTATCGACGAGCTTCAGGCACGCGCCATCCTCGATATGCAGCTTCGTCGTCTCGCCGCACTCGAGCGCCAGAAGATCATGGACGACCTCGCGAAAATCGAGCTCGAGATCGAAGGCTTCAAGGTTATTCTTGCGAGCCCGGAGCGCCAGCGTGACATCGTCAGTAGCGAGCTCACCGACCTGATCGCCAAGTACGGTGACGACCGCCGCACCGAGATTATGTTCGGCTTCGACGGCGACATGAGTGTAGAAGACCTCATCCCGGAAGAAGAGATGGTGCTCACCGTTACGCGCGGCGGCTACATCAAGCGCACGCGCAGCGACAACTACCGCAGCCAGCACCGCGGCGGCAAGGGCGTCAAGGGCGCCCAGTTGCGTGCCGATGACGTTGTCGAGCACTTCTTCGTCACAACCACACACCACTGGCTTCTGTTCTTTACGAACACGGGTCGCGTGTACCGCGCCAAGGCCTACGAGGTACAGGAGGCCGGTCGCGACGCGAAGGGCCAGCACGTCGCCAACCTTCTCGCTCTTCAGCCGGGCGAAGAGATTGCGCAGATTCTCGATATCCGCGACTACGCGACTGCGAAGTACCTCGTGCTCGCGACGCGTGGCGGTCTCGTCAAGAAGACGGCGCTCACCGAGTACGACACAAACCGCACGGGCGGAATCATCGCCATCAACCTGCGCGAAGAAGACGAGCTCGTCTCTGCGATGCTCGTCGACGAAGACCAAGACGTCTTGCTGGTCTCGCGAAAGGGAATGTCGATTCGCTTCACCGCATCCGATTCCGCGCTTCGCCCGATGGGTCGCTCGACCTCCGGTGTGAAGGGAATGGACTTCAGAGCGGAAGACAACCTGCTGAGCGCAAACGTTGTCTCAGACAACGGATTTGTCTTCGTTGTCACCGAGGGCGGATTCGCCAAGCGCACCGACGCGAGCCAGTACCGACTGCAGAACCGCGGTGGGCTCGGCATCAAGGTCGCCAAGCTTCAGGAGGCACGCGGCGACCTTGCCGGCGCGCTCATCGTTGAGGATGACGACGAGGTGCTTGTGGTTCTTGCCAGCGGCAAGGTGGTACGGTCTAGCGTGGCCGAGGTTCCTGCGAAGGGCCGCGACACGATGGGCGTGGTATTCGCACGCTTCGCAGATGATGACAAGATCATCGCTCTCGCAAAGAACAGCGAGCGCAACCTAGAGAGTCAGGACGACGAAGCCGGCGCGGAAGAAGTTCCCGCCGTCATCGAAACCCCTGGAGAGGACGAATCAGTAAATGAGTAGCGTCGCCGAAAAGCTGCAGCGCAAGTCGCAGCGACCAGTAGCAACCAAGCAGGTACGACTCAAGCTCGTGTACGTGGACTTCTGGTCGACGGTCAAGCTGTCGTTCCTCGTCGCCGTATCACTCGGTATCGTGCTCGTCGTAGCGACGATCCTCGTGTACCTCGTGCTGCAGACGACCGGAGTCTTTGGAGCCATCGACGGGCTGCTCACCGACATTCTCAGCGGAAGCGGCTTTACCATTGCCGGAGACCTCTCGCTTCTGACAGTGACGTTCTTCTCGATCATCGTCGCCATCGTCAACATCATCGTTGGCACGGCCCTCGGCGCAATCGGCAGCATGTTGTACAACCTGAGCGTGCGAATCACCGGTGGTTTGCTCGTTGGGTTCACCAACAACTAGCTCGATTGGGTAACTCGGGCAAGGTGCGGTACTCTCGTATCTGCCCAATGGGGGTATAGCTCAGGCGGTTAGAGCGCTTCGCTGATAACGAAGAGGTCCGTGGTTCAAGTCCACGTACCCCCACAGAAGTTCGTGAACTTCTCAAAAAACAACTGAATACGCGGGGCCTTAGCTCAATTGGTAGAGCGCCTGCTTTGCAAGCAGGAGGTCAGGGGTTCGATTCCCCTAGGCTCCACAAAAACCCGAAACGGTCCGCGAAAGCGGGCCGTTTCTGTTTAATGCCGAATCTAATTAGTGCAGTGCCGAAGCCTGGTGGTGCTCGATTCTCCAGCGCCCGGCCGTGCGCCTCCAGAGCGACGAGCGGTAGGTTCTCTCCCCGTCCACGCTTGTGACGTAGCTGACGAGAACGACGCCGTCAGCAATCAACCGACCCGTCAGGTCGTCGACCTTGAGATCAGCGGTGGAGGGGAAACCCTCGATGACCTCCAGCAGCTCGTCACGGCTCCAGAAGCGCCCAGAGCGCCCGAGCTCTACAAAGTCGCCGGCGAGCAGCTCTTCGACCGCCGCGCGGCTGTTGCGCACAAGCGGGTCGAGGAGGAGCAGCTCCGCTTCGAGGGCGGCGGCGACATCCATGTTCATATCCTGACTTTAAGCGACTGGTTGTTAAATGCGAAGGGCCCGCCGGAGCGGGCCCAATCGTTGAAAATTCTTAGACGGTTGTCTCGACGTCTGCCTGGTCGACCGGCAGGGCCTCTTCGTCGTCGATCCAGAGGTCGTCGTCGGCACGGAGTGTCTGCCATGCCGCATAGGCGATGCCCGCGACCGCGACAACACCGATGCCGATGAGAATGTACTTTCCGGGGCCGGAGCTCTTCGGCTTGACGAGCCCGGTCTTGGTTCCGACCTGGTTAGCGGTCTTCGACACCTTGCTCACGATTTCGCGAACCTGCTCGCTCTTCGCTGCCTCGATGACGGCGAGAGCGGATGCGAGCGCCGAGGTAACGGCGGGAACGACGTCGTCGACGAACTTGTCTCGCGTGTGGGTCGCTGCGTGGCGGGTGGCTGAAATGCCTCCGGCGACGGCTGGGCGCACGCGGTCTTCGTAGGTGTGCTTAACCGTCGGGGTTACCTCTTCGCGGGCGAAGTTGGCTGCCTGGCGGCTCGCATCGCGCACTACGCGCGTTGCGTGATCGAGAACCTCGCGCTGGTCTTGAACCAGCTCTTCGGCTTGCTTCTTGAGTTTTGTGAACTCACGCTGGCGCTTTCGTGACAGTCCCATGGAAGAACCTCCGTGTGTGTTGGTCAAGCTCGTAGTGACTAATCCTGCCACGCGCACCCAGACAATCGAATGAACCTGTGAGCGGAATGAGAGCGAGCCGAGTGCGTTCCCGGTTTGTGGCTGCCGAACATGCAAGAATTACTGATATGTCTGCTCACACTGCTGTCGCCACAATCACGACCAACCACGGAGTCATCACGGTTAACCTTCTCGGTAACCACGCTCCCAAGACCGTAGCCAACTTCGTTGGCCTCGCGACCGGCACGCGGGAGTGGACTCACCCCGCGACGGGCAAGGTCTCGACCGACAAGCTCTACGACGGCACGATCTTCCACCGCATCATCAAGGACTTTATGCTTCAGGGCGGCGACCCGCTCGGCCAGGGCATCGGTGGCCCGGGCTACGAGTTCGACGACGAGATCAACCCCGAGCTCAACTTCAACGAGCCTTACGTCTTCGCAATGGCCAACGCTGGCTCGCGTGGCGGCAAGGGCACAAACGGATCGCAGTTCTTCATCACAACCGTTCCCACTCCCTGGCTTCAGGCCAAGCACACGATCTTCGGTCTTGTCGAAGATGAAGAGTCACGTCGCGTTGTCGACGCCATCGAGGCGGTTCCGACCGATGGCCGTGACAAGCCGCACACGGATGTCGTCATCGAGAGCGTCACCGTCGAAGAACTGTAGAACACCGCGTGGCCGAGGCCGAGCACAATCCGGATAACTTCTGCTACCGGCATCCAGATCGCCAGAGTTTCATTCTCTGCCAACGATGTGGGCGCACGATCTGCGCCGAGTGTCAAACTCAGGCCGCGGTGGGGGTGCATTGCCCCGAGTGCGTAAGAGACGCACGTGCGCGCGCTCCCAAGCGCAAGCCGGCGATTGTGACGGCCATGCGCCGCTCGAGTGACCGTCCGGTCGTGACGTACGCGATTATGGCCGTCACGGTGCTCGTATACGTCGCGCAGTTCCTCAGCGGCGGTTACGTCTACAACCAGTTCGGCTACGCGCCGGTCTACACAAGCTTCGAACCGTGGCGAATGATCACGTCGGCATTTCTGCACTCGCCGTCGTCAATCTTGCACATTGTTTTCAACATGTACTCGCTGTTTATCTTCGGGCCAATTCTCGAGCACCTGCTCGGCCGGGTGCGCTTTATTGCGCTCTACCTGATCTCGGCATTCGGTGGATCAGTTGCAGTGCTGCTGCTCGCCGAGAATGTCTACGTCGTCGGCGCATCCGGCGCAATCTTCGGCCTGCTTGGCGCGTTCTTCGTCATCCAGCGCCGAATGGGTGGCAACAGCCTTCAGCTCGTTATCGTCATCGGCATCAACCTGGCGATCGGCTTCTTCGTGCCGAATATTGCCTGGCAGGCCCACGTCGGCGGGCTCATCGCCGGTGCGGCAGTAGCGTTCGTCTACCTGCAGACCCGAAACCCCAGGCAGTGGCGCTGGCAGCTCGGGTTTATCGGGGCGATCGTCGCTGTGTTGCTCGGCATCACGATCTTTGCCGCGTACTAACCGGGACTAAAAGTTATCCACAGGTTTGTACACAGTGGGGATAATTACACCGGTGTAACTCAGCGCCAGCGGGTGGTCATCAGGAAGCCGATGAACATGATGCCGAAGCCGATGAGGATGTTGATCGGGCCAAGGCCGGCGATCGGGTACAGCTGGTCACTCACGTAGTAAACGATGATCCAGATCAGGCCGATGAGCATAAAGCCGAACATGATCGGCTTGAACCACACGGCATTGGGACCGGGCTCTCCACTCACGGAGGCGGGTCGTTCTGTCTTGGTGCGTTCGCTACGGGCCATGCCCAGAATCCTAGCCTTAAACCGATGATCGCAACCCGGGAGAGGGCGCTCGAACGCGGAGTTCAGCCGCCTTCACCGTAGAATCGAGCCTATGAGTGAGGTCGGAGAGGCAGGCGTATCGACGCCCCCAGCACCCCGACGTCGCGAGACCGGCAGATTCATTCGCCGCGTGATTGGCGAACTGCTCATCACCACCGCAGTGCTCATCCTCCTCTTTCAGGGCTGGAAGATCTGGTACAACGACATTGTCTTCGGCGCCTCGCAGACCGACGCGGCCGTCGATCTGTCGGAGGAATGGGCGAACGACATCGACATCGTGGCGCCGACTCCCGAGCCGACCGAGACCGAAGAGCCTCAGGCGACAGGCGAGCCTGTTGTCACGAAGACGCCCGTCGACGCCGAGGCCTTTGCAACGATCATGATTCCCGGCCTCGGTGACGACTACAGAAAAATCGTCGCTGAAGGGGTTGGCCACAACGTTCTCAACACCCCGCGACTCGGCATCGGGCACTATCCGAGCACGCAGCTTCCCGGTGAGCCGGGAAATATTGTTCTTGCCTCGCACCGCACGGCGTACGGCGGGGCGTTTCACAACATTCACAAGATCAAGGTCGGCGAGAGCGTATTTCTCGAGACAAAAGACGGCTGGTACAAGTACGTCTACCGCAACACCGAGTATGTTCTCGCGACGCAGGTAGAAATTCTTGAGCCGGTGCCGCAGCAGCCGGGCGTCGAGGCGACCGACAGTCTTCTGACACTCACGACCTGCAACCCATTCCTGTCGACGGCCGAACGCATCATCGTCTACAACGTCTTCGATTCGTTCTACCCGCGCGCTGACGGCCCGCCAGAAGAGATTGCCAAGCTTGTGAAGAAGAACTCCTGATGTACGGGTTGCTGTGGTCGAAACTCCCCGGGCCGGTCTGGGTGCGAATCCTGATCTGTGTCGCCCTCGCGGCCGCCGTGATCGTCGCGCTCGCGCTCTGGGTTTTTCCACCGATCGACGCCTTTTTGACCGACGAGGATGTGACTTTCTAACAATGACCCGAGTACTCGTAATCGATAACTACGACAGCTTCGTCTACACGCTCAACGGATACCTGCTGCAGCTGGGCGCCGAGACGACCGTCGTGCGTAATGATGCATTTTCGGTGGATGACGCGGCCGCAACGATCGCGCAATACGATGCCGTGCTGCTCTCACCCGGCCCCGGTACCCCGGCCGACGCGGGTGTCTCGATCCCTATCGTCAAGGCAGCGATCGCCTCAGGACAACCGCTGCTCGGTGTGTGCCTCGGTCACCAGGCAATCGCCGAGGCAATGGGCGCTGTCGTCACTCACGCCGACGAGCTGATGCACGGCAAGACGAGCCTCATCGATCACGACGGCAGCGGCTTCTATGACGGTGTGCCAGAGCCCTTCACCGCGACCCGATACCACTCGCTCGCGATCGTCGACTCGACGGTACCCGACGACCTCGTTGTCACGAGCCGCACGGCGGGCGGCGTCATCATGGGCGTCAAGCACGCGTCACGGCCGATCTACGGAGTGCAGTTTCACCCGGAGTCGGTGCTCACCGAGGGCGGATACCGCATGATCGGCAACTGGCTCGCGGTCGCGGGGTTGCCGGAAGCCGCCGAAACGGCAAAGGGACTCAACCCGCTCGTACGACTCGCGTAACTGTCTGCCGGTTAAACGCGAACGGCGCCCGTGCCGAAGCACGAGCGCCGTTGCATCCACACCTATGCAGCTGCGCAGTAGCGAATAGTGATTTTCGCGCGCTGAGCCTGAACACCCTTCATCGACTGCGACACGACCTTGCCACCGGAGCAGCCGGTGTCGCCCTCTGCCTTGACGGTGAGTCCGACGTCTGAGCCGCTGAGCGCCTTTGTGGCGTCGGCGACGTCATCGCCGACAACGTCGGGAACGTCGACCTTGCCGTCTGAGACCGTGAGATCGATGGTTGTCTCGCCGGGTGTGACGAGTGTGCCCGAGGCAACAGAGGCCTCGATGACAACACCCTTTTTGATGCTTGCCGAGTGCGAGGTTTCAGTAACGCCGAGCGAGAGGCCGATGCTCTCGAGGGCCTTGCGGGCCTTCGCCTGGCTGAGGCCGGCGAGGTCGGGAACCTTGACCTTTGCACCGCCGCTCGAAACGTAGACCTTGATGACCTGCTCTGGAGCGACCGAAACGCCCGCGGGCGGGTCGGTGCTGATGACAACTCCGGCCGGAACCCCGTCGTCGACCTTGTCGACACGCTGCGGGGTTGTTCCCGCGCTCGTCAGGGTGGCGGCACCGTTGTCCCAGCTTGCGCCGACGACGTCGGGAACGTCGATCGACGACCCGCCGTTGAATGTTGTGTTCGAGATGCTCACCGCGAAGAAGCCAACGGCGATGATGACAACGGTGAGAATCGAGATGCCGCCCCAGATCCAGGCGACGGGCGGTCGGTTCTGGGTGCGAACCGAGCGATCGGTCTCTTCAGCGGTGAGCTGGCGAATTGTCGCCTCTGAACCGCTCGTTGACGTGGGGTTTACACCGAAGAGCGTCGAGTTGAAGTCGGCGGCGGGCTGGCGCTTTGTTGACGCGACGGCTGTCGAACCAGTCGACGCCTCTTCGACGCCGGTGCGGAACTCCGCTGCGCTCTGGAAGCGCTCAAAGCGGTCTTTCGCGACGGCGCGAAGAACAACGGCGTCGGTGATAGCGGAGACGGCGGGGTTGAGCGCGCTCGGTCGCAGTGCCTGCTGGTTGACGTGCTGGTAGGCGACGGCAACCGGGTTGTCACCGGTGAACGGAGCCTGGCCGGTGAGCATCTCGAAGAGCACGATGCCCATCGAGTACAGGTCGGTGCGTGCGTCAACCGCTTCGCCGCGTGCCTGCTCGGGGGAGAAGTACTGGGCGGTGCCGACGATCGTGCTCGTCTCGGCGATGCTCGCCGACGACTCGGAGATGGCACGGGCAATGCCGAAGTCCATGACCTTGACCTGGCCGGCCGTAGTGATCATGATGTTGCCGGGCTTGATGTCGCGGTGAACAACACCGGCGCGGTGCGAGTACTCGAGGGCGGTTAGAACCTGGCCGGTGATGCGCAGTGCCTCGGCCTGATCAAGCGGGCCGGCCGCGATCATGTCTTTGAGGAGTCTGCCGTCGACGAATTCCATGATGATAAACGGCACCTGGATCTCGGCGCCGTTGGCGTCGACCGTCGTCTCTTCACCGGCGTCGAAGATGCGCACGATAGTGGGGTGAGCCATCTTCGCGGCATCCTGAGCCTCACGGCGAAAGCGGCTACGGAACGCTGGATCGGTGGCGAGAGCCGGCTTGAGCAACTTGATCGCGACGCGTCGACCGAGTCGTGCATCGGTGCCGACGTGTACGTCTGCCATGCCGCCGCGGCCGATGAGGTCGCCGACCTGGTACCTGCCCGCTAGCAGGCGGACGCCTTGCGCTACGCCATCAGTCACGAAAAATCTCCCGGTCAATCCTAGAAAAAGCTCTCGTCAGTGTACCTGCTGGCACTGAGAGACCCCGCTAGCCCTCTTCTACAGGAGGGGTCGCTTGGAACTTGAAGGTCGCCGACTGCTTCGACTGGAGATCGCCACAGTGTGCCACGTAGGTGACCGAAACCTGCGTTCCGACGGCAGGAACATTGACATCGATGGATGTCGCGTCCGAGCCGAGCTCGGTTGTTCCGTTTGTCGGCGAAGAGCCGGTGATAGTGAAGCTGTAGCCGGTGAGCTGACCCGTTGTGCACTTGTTGTACACCGGGAAGATCAGCGTAAGAGCCTCGCCCTCCACATAGGGTTCGTCGCGGTCGGCGGTCAGCTTGTTGGGCTTTGCCGGGGTCGCGGGCGCTGGAATCTCGTCGTAAAACGTCACGGTGATCGCCGAGTCGAGCGGCTGCTCTCCGATCGGATCGACCTCGTACGAGCGACCAACGAGGTTGGTCGACGGTGCGATGTCGCCGGTCTGCGCGTCGAGACGGAGGCCCATCTCTTCGAGCTTCTGCGAGGCCTGGTCTTCGGTGAGGTTCACAAGCTCGTTCTTAACGACCAGCACGGTCTCGGGCTCCTGCGACGGCTCGACCGATGCACTCGGCGCCGTCGACGGAGGTGTCGACGGAGAAGCTTCTTCGTTATTCGAGTTTGCAGCGAGGGCGATGATCAGCGCGATGACGCCAACAACCAGCACCGAGACGACGGCGACGAGCGGCCAGGTCCACGGGTTGCGCTTGTGCGGCTCTTCCGTCGGCAGCGACTGGGTCGACGGTGTTGCGTCGAGAACTGTCGTGGCCTGCGTCTGCCCGTAGTTCGCGCCCGCCGTGTTGGCGAGGGATCCGGTACCGACGATGCCGGGCACGGCCGCTGCGGCTGCCGCGACATCCCCCCGACGAAGTGACTGGGCCGCGCGCGCGAGGTGCGCCGCTGATGCGGGGCGATCGGCGGGCGACTTTGCGATGCTCGCGTAGACGAGGTTGCGCACAGGCTCGGAGATCGTGACCGGCAGCTCTGGGGGAGTCTCGTTGATCTGTGCCATCGCGATCGCGACCTGCGACTCGCCCGTGAAGGGGCGGCGGCCGGCGAGAGCTTCATAGGCGACGATGCCGAGGGAGTAGATATCGGTGCTGGGGGAGGCGGAGTGGCCGCTCGCCTGCTCTGGCGAGAGGTACTGCACGGTTCCCATGACCTGGCCGGTCGCGGTGAGCGGAACCTGGTCGGCGATGCGAGCGATGCCGAAGTCGGTGATCTTGACGCGCCCGTCGGGCGTGATCAGCAGGTTGCCCGGCTTGATGTCGCGGTGCACGAGACCGGCGGCGTGCGCTGCCTGCAGTGCGTTGGCCGTCTGTGCGACGATGTCGAGAACGCGGTCGGTCGAAAGCACGCGCTCTCGCTCTATGATCGCGCTCAGTGCTTCGCCAGGAACGAGCTCCATAACGAGGTACGCGCTGCCCTCTTCTTCGCCGTAGTCGAAGACGTTAGCTATTCCCTCGTGGTTAACGAGGGCGGCATGACGGGCCTCGGCGCGAAAGCGCTCGAGAAACCCGGGATCGCCGAGGTACTCATCTTTGAGGATCTTGATGGCAACCGTGCGCCCGATAACGAGGTCGGTGGCTTGCCACACCTCGCCCATGCCGCCGATCGCTACGCGACTGGAAAGCTGGTATCTGCCGCCGAATGTGAGGCCGCTCGTAGGTCTCATCTGTTTAGCACCGCCTCTAGGACTTTCTTTGCGATTGGAGCTGCGATCTGGTTACCGAACGCGGACTGGCCGAGGCCACCACCGTTTTCGACGACAACAGCGATGGCTACCTGCGGGTCATCTGCGGGGGCAAAACCCGTGAACCACAGGGTGTACGGCTCCCCTGTTCCGTTCTCGGCTGTGCCGGTCTTGCCCGCGACTTCGACTCCGTCAATTCTCGCATTACTGGCCGCACCATTGGCGACGCCATTTACTAACATTTGGGTCATGATTTCTGAGGTTTCCGGAGAAATTGGAGTGTTGTACACACTCGGCTGGTGCTGCTCGAGAACAGTCAGGTCGGGGGCGAGAACCCGCTCGACAACCGTTGGCTGCATAACCATTCCCTTGTTGGCGATTCCGGCAGAGACCATTGCCATCTGCAGGGGAGTGACCCGCACGCTCGCCTGACCGAAAGACGAGAGCATCTGCTCGGCCTCGCTCGACGTCTCGGGGTAGACGCTTGGCGTGGCCTTCATCGGAATCTCGAACCGGTTGCCGAAGCCAAAGGCCTCGGCCATGTTGCCGACCTTCTCGTTTCCGAGCTCGACGCCGAGCTGCGCGAAGGGAATGTTGCACGACAGTCGCAGTGCCGTCTCGATGGATGCCTCGGCTCCACCACCACACGTGCCACCGCCCGCGTTGGTGATGTACGAACTGCTCTGCGGAAGCGCGAGTCGAGCCGGGTTGGGGAACGTGTCGTCTGGCGAGTACTCGCCGCCCTCGAGAGCGGCCGCCGTCATCACGAGTTTGAAGACCGACCCCGGCGGGTAGAGATCGCCGGCGATGGCGCGGTTGGTGAGCGGGCGGTTCGCCGAACTGCTCAGCTCCTGGTAACGGTCGATGACGTCTTTTGTGTTGTGCACGGCAAGCTCGTTGGGATCGAAAGAACTCTTCGACACAAGCGCGAGGATCTTGCCCGTTGAAGGCTCGACGGCGACGATCGCGCCCTTCTGGTCGCCGAGAGCTTCGTAGGCAGCCTTCTGCACGCCGGCGTCGAGGGTGAGCTCGACCGATGCACCCTTCGGGTTCTGCCCGGTGATGATGCTGTTGATGCTGTCGAGGAACTGCGCATTTGCCGACCCGCTGAGGAAGTCGTTGTAGGCACCCTCGACTCCGGTGTTGCCCTGATTGAGGGTGAAGTACCCGGTCACCGGCGCGTAGAGCTTGCCGTTTGTGTAGGTGCGCAGGTAAGAGAACTCGTCGTCGACGGGCTCGGAGGCCGCAATGGCCTTGCCGTCGACGAGGATGGCACCGCGCTCTGCAGAGAAGCTGTCGTACAGCGCGCGTGAATTACGCGAGTCTGCGGTCAGGTCGTCGGCCGCAACAACCTGGATAACGCTCGACGAGACAAAAAGCGTGAGGAACATCAGCACAAGCACAGTGCTCACTCGCTTGAGTTCTTTGTTCATGACTCGATCACCGCCCGTGGTTGATGGCGAACCGTGTCAGAGAGTCGCAGGAGAAGCGCGGCGATGATCCAGTTGGCGATAAGAGATGAGCCGCCCGCGGCGAGAAACGGGGTCGTGAGCCCGGTGAGCGGAATGACCCGGGTGATTCCGCCAATGACGATGAAGACCTGCAGGCCGAGCACAAAGGCGAGGCCGACCCCGAGAAGGCGACCGAAGTCATCCTGCCCAGCGAAGCCGATGCGGAAGCCGCGCGAAACGAAGAGCAGGTAGAGGCAGAGGATGGCAAAGAGGCCAACCAGTCCGAGCTCTTCACCGAGGCTCGCGACGATGTAGTCGCTCTCGGCGAGCGGCGTGATGTCGGGGCGGCCCTGGCCGAGGCCCGTGCCGATGAGCCCACCGTGCGAGAGCCCGAAGAGACCCTGCACGAGCTGGAAGCTGCCGCCAGAAGCGTTGTAGATCTCGGGGTTGAGTGCGTCGAGCCACGAGTTGACGCGGCCCTTGACGTACGCCATCGACTGGCTGGCGACGAAACCACCGACGAGAAATAGCCCGACACCGAGGATGATCCAGCTTGCTCGCCCGGTCGCGACGTAAAGCATGACAAGGAAGAGACCGAAGTAGAGCAGCGATGTTCCGAGGTCGCGCTGGATTACGAGAACACCCATCGAGGCGCCGAAGACGAGCAGCAGCGGACCGAGGTCTCGCGCTCGCGGAAACGTCATGCCAAGAAACTTGCGCCCGACCATCGACAGGGAATCCCGTGCGCTCACGAGGTAGCCAGCGAAGAAGATCGCGAGGGCGATCTTGCCGAGCTCGCCCGGCTGGAAGGTGAGCGGGCCGACCTGGATCCAGAGCTGCGCGCCGGTGCCGCGGTCGGAACCGATGAGCGGCAGGGCGGGAAGGATCAGCAGCAGGATGCCCGTGAACATCGCCACGAAGCGGAAGCGCTGGAGCACGCGGTGGTTGCGCACGGCGATGATGACAACAATCGCGAGCGTTATGGCGATCGCCGTCCAGACAATCTGGCGAACCGCCGCGCTGTTCCAGCCCGAGTAGCCTTCGGCGATGTCGAGTCGGTAGATCATCGCGACACCGAGCCCGTTGAGTACCGTCGCGATCGGCAGGATAAACGGGTCGGCGTCGGGGGCGACGAATCGCATGGCGACGTGCATGGCGAAGACGAGAACGGTGAGGCCGAGACCGAGAGTCAGGATGTTCGAATCGATCGACCCGATGGCGCCGAGCTGCACAAGAACAATTGCCGAGAGGTTGATGACGCACGCGAAAACGAGCAGCAATAGCTCGAGATTGCGCAAGCGCGAAGGAACTTTGAGGCGCAGCCGAATGACACCGGTGAGCGATGTGCGCGGCTGTGCCGCGTCACTCACGCTCACGGGCGCTGTGGCGAGATCATCTGGTGCTGGCATCGGCCAGTTGCTCCACTATGCGTTCTGCGTCGGCAAGGTCGTTGGCGTTGATTGTGGCCTCGACAGTCTTGCGCGAAAAATCTGAGAGTTCAGTGAGTTGCACGTCTGTAGCGCGGAACACGCTCGAGAGGCTGATCGGCCCGATGTCTTGCTGCACACCGCGGTAGATCGCGACTGTGCCATTCTCGGCACCCACAAAATAGCGGGTCTGCGTCCACTGGTAGCCAGCTATTGCGATGGCGATGATCGCGGCGACAACGAGGGCAAGAATGACGAGCCAGGTGATGCGGCGGTTACGCGCACGGCGGCGATCTTCGAGAATCAGTTCGTCGAGGTAGTCGTCAGACTCGGGCTCGAAGTGGCTGTCGTCAGGCTTCGTTGCCTTGAGCGGGTGAAGCAGAAGGGTCGGAAGACGCAGTGGCTTGCGCACAAGGTCGCCCTCGAAGGCGATTGGGGCCGAGGCAGAACCGACGATGACCGGCGGAACGTGAGCGGCCTCACCCGAACCGTCGATGTCGACGATCACGACGGTGACGTTGTCGGGAGCGCCCTGATCGAGGCTCTCCTTTACAAGGCGATCTGCGGCATCCTTCGCTATGGGCACTGTGCTGAGCGCCGCAGCGATCTTCTCTTCGGACACATAGCTCGAGAGACCGTCAGAACAGAGCAGCCAGCGATCGCCGGGCTGGGTCGGAACAATCGACGTGTCGATCTCGGGCGTCGCGTCGACGTCGCCGAGAACGCGCATAAGTACTGAGCGGCGCGGGTGAACCGCAGCCTCTTCTTCTGTGATGCGACCGCTGTCGACGAGTCGCTGAACAAAGGTGTGGTCGTTTGTGACCTGCTGAAGCACTCCGTCGCGAAGAAGATAGATGCGCGAGTCGCCAATGTGCGCGATTGCGACCTGGCCCTCGACGAGAACAATGCCGCTCACCGTTGTTCCCATGCCCGTGAGCTCTGGGTGATCAAAGACAGTCTCGGCGAGCACGGCATTGGCTGCCGTAAGAGCCGAATGCAGCGAGTACTCGGCCTCGTTGGCCGAGGAGTACGGGCGATCGATCTCGATGATGCGCTTGATGGTCAGGGCACTCGCGACGTCGCCGCCCGCGTGACCGCCCATTCCGTCTGCGACAACAAAGAGGTGCGCGCCGGCATAGCCGCTGTCTTGATTGTTGGCGCGAATCTTGCCGACGTGGGAGACCGCCGCGCTCTTGCCTGAAGTGGCCATGGTTCTACCGCCGCAGCTCGAAGCTCGTTGTGCCGATCTTGACGGTGGTGTTGACGGGAACCTGGGTCGGAACGATGACGCGTGTTCCATCAAGGAACGTGCCGTTTGTCGAGTCGAGGTCTTGGATGACCCAGCCGTCTTTCCACAGCAGCAGTCTCGCGTGGTGAGTCGAGGTGTAGTCGTCGCGAATCACAAGGCCAGACTCGCTCGCACGACCGATGGTGAGCTGCTCTCCGGGAAGGGGAAGCTCGAGTCCTTCTTTTGCACCGCCGGTGATAACGAGACGGGTTGCGCCGAGCGAGGTGCCGCCCTTGCCAACGTTCGCTGCCCGGGCAGCGGACACGGGGGCGGGAGTCGGCTGCGCGGCCCCGGCCGTCTCGGTCGCCGGAAGCTTGCGAACCTTCTGCCCGAAGAGGTCTGTGCGCAGGGCGTAAACCACTGCAAAAACGAAGAACCACATCAGGCCGAGAAAGCCAAAGCGCAGGATAAAGAGCGTCAGTTCACTCATCGGCCGCCCTCGCCTGAACGGCGCTCGGCGAACTGGTCGACCTCATCGGATTGGGCAAGCACACGGAACACGATACGGGTTCGACCGATCTCGATTACCGAATCGGGCGCGAGTGGCGCTTTCGACACTCGCTCGCCGTCAAGGGTTGAGCCGTTTGTCGAGCCGAGGTCGTTGACCTGCGCGCGCTTGCCATCCCAGAGAATTTCCACGTGTTTGCGGGAGATTGAGGAGTCGTCGACGGTGATGTCGGCGTCGCTTCCACGGCCGATAACGGTGTGCGATCGCTTGATCGGATAATTTCGGCCGGATATCTCAAGAACAGGCGTCCAGGCGATTTTGCCCGTGACGTTTTCAGAAACGACCGACAGCATGCCCTCGGCGAGACCCGCCTTGAGGTCGAGTCGAATCGACACGGGGCCGGCGAACGAGTAGTGCTGCGACTTCGCGTGAGCCTGAACCAGTTGGTTGAGCTCATCGATGAGTGCAGAACCGAGGCCGGTCATCCGCTCGAAGTCGCCCTTGGCCAGGTACACAACAAACCTGTTCGGAACGAGAATGCGGTCACGCGCAACGACGGCCGCTTTTGTGTCGAGTTCGCGACGCAGGGCGCTGGTGATCTCGATCGGCTGGAGTCCACTTTTGAAGGTTCTCGCGAAGGCGCCGTTAACGGCCTTCTCGAGTCCTCGTTCAAAACTGTCCAGGAGCCCCACGGCTGATCTCTTCTCCGTTGGTGCCGCGGCGATGGCCGCGGATGAGCGTAGATACCTCGATGTTAGCCGTTGGCTCCTCGGGAACCGCTGACCTCACACGATTTACACCGATCGGATGACGCGGGCTGCACCCTGAGGCACGGCTCGCCCGCGCCATCCATTGTGGTAATCTCGCTTGGTTGGTGCCTGCGCATCAACAGGTGAGCGCGAGTGGCGAAATTGGCAGACGCGCACGGTTCAGGTCCGTGTGCCCGAAAGGGCATGGGGGTTCAAGTCCCCCCTCGCGCACCGCTCGGCCCCCGACTTCGGTCGGGGGCCTTTCTCTTTAACGGTTTTGTCGCGGTGTGGGCGAGCGATGTGGGCCAGACTGTGCACCATGGCGGCGGAGTTCACGATGATCCTGATCGGAGTGCTAATTGTGGGCGTAGGTGCCCTCATTGCGTTCGCGCCCGATCGGGTCGAATCCGTGGCGCGTGAACTCGGGTCACGAATCTTCGGCGGCGAGGAACGCGCGCGCACCCACGCGCGTCGACTCACCCGCGGCACCAGCGTCGTGTTCTTCGTCTGCGGCGCAATCGTGCTCGCGGTGATGGGCTTCGTCGCCCTCTCTTAGGGCTTTCATATGGCTCGAGTGGACGCAAAGTGTCGCCTGGTTGGGTGTTTGCCGCACATCGGGTCCACTCGCGTGTTCTTCGCGCCTTCCTACGCGGTCGAGGAAGGCCATGAGAAACCGCAGGGCTTGTAATTGAGATGTATTCAGGCGAGAGTCGTAGCCGTGAGCGCGAAGCTGGTGGGCGGGGCCGTTGCGGCGCTCGTTGTGCTTGCGCTCGCGAGCGGGTGCACGTCGGCCGAAGTCGACTCGATCGCGGCGCCGACGTCGGCCGCGACATCCAAACCCGAAGTTTTGGCCGCGACGCCGTCGCCGAGCCTTGTCGAATCATCAGAACGAGATCTCGTTCCCGAGGGCCAGTACAACCTCGGCGGCACATTCTTCGCGCCGCTTGTTGATTCCGGCCCGATCGACGGAGCGCGAGGAACAACAACTGTCAGCAGCGACGGTGAGCTCGCAAGCTACACGGTTGCAGCCAACGACGAGTTCGAGAAGATTCTCGCCCGCTTCGGCATCGACGCCCAGGTGCTTATCAACCTCAACGCAGTGCGTCGCGTCAATATCTTCTACCTCTACACCGGCGACATTCTGAACCTCGACCCGCACACGATTACCACCGTCGGCACTGAGAACGGAAAGTTCGCAAACGACCCGCTGCCGGATCCACATCCGGAACAGCGCTAAGAATTTTTTGCTCGCGCGTTAAGAACCTGCGCCTGCCGGACATGTACTAGGTATGGGACAGGCACGAGCAATGACCGATGACGAAGTTGACCTGCTGCTAGAAGCGGGCGCGCCCGTGGGCACGAGTGACGCAGACGCATTGGATTCGGGAGCGAGAAGGCTCGCCCGATCGATGGCCGCGGAGGCACCCGGCAGTCTGAGGGTGCATCGAATCAAGATGCTCATCGGGTCGGTCGTTGCGCTGCTACTCGTTGGCGGAACGGCAGCAACAGCGGGGCCGGCCGTACTCACCTTGTTTGCCGAGCCGGAGTTCGCTGACTCGCGAACGTTCACAATCGACGGTCGCACGACGAGCTGTTCGATAACGATTCAGGTGGTCAAGGACTCGCTGGTCAGGGCCGACGACCCGCGCGCCCGCGACAACATCTATGCGGCGCGCGAGTTTCTTCACAACATTGATAGCGCGACCATCGAACCGGACCTGTCGGTGCTCAGTGAGAACGAGCGCGAGATCACCAAAGACATGCCCGAAGAAAACGCGCTCATCCAATCGGTGGGCGTGCAGGTTATGGACAGGTTCTATGACGCCGGCCTCTTCAGGTACGGAGTGTCTATCGAAGGCCATCTCGAATGCGATGACGAAGGCACCGAGTGATGCGCACGACCGACGCTGCGCATCGCACGATGAGTGACCTGCACGAGGCAGTTGCTCCCGATCTGCTTCGCTACTTCGTGCGGCGAGTGACCTCGCCGGAAGACGCCGCCGACCTTCTTGCCGAATCGTTCTACGTGGCCTGGCGCAAAAAGTCCCGGCTTCCCGTCGACGCGAACGAACAACGAATGTGGATGTTCGCAATCGCACACAACGTTCTGCGCAATGGCATGAGGGCGGCACGTCGACAGGCAGCACTTGCGGCTGAGTTGCGGGAGGCGCTCGCCGTGTCGCGCGGTGACATTCACGACCCCGAAGCTGGAGTGCGCGATCTCGTGCGCGACGCCCTCGCGACGCTGCCCGCCGACCAGGCCGAGCTTGTGCGGCTCATTCACTGGGACGGGTTCACGCTCATCGAAGCGGCACGAGTTATGTCGGTGAAGGAGTCGACCGCACGCGGGCGATACCAGCGGGCACGGTTGACGCTTCGTGTGTCGCTGGCCGAATCAGTGGGCGACTTCAGCGCGCAAGTTACGTCGAAAGTAAGGTGAAAATGAGCAAGGTGCCAGCGATTGGGCTCGCGGTCGCCATGCTGACGCTGCTCACCGGGTGTGCGAGCTCGGAAGACAAGGCACGCGCTCAGGCGGCGGCGGAGATCACCCTGCGCACCGAAACATTCACGAGCGAATATTCCGAGCTGCTACAGCAGGCTGACTCCGTGGACAGCGCAGTTGAGGCAGCGCCAGCTCTTTCCACAACGCTCGTGGGTCTATCCACGACGGAGCTTGCCGAGTACGGCTCCGGGAGCATGACAGGAATCGTCTCGGCGGAGCGGCAGGGAGAGCTGGTCATTGCCGAGATTGTCATCATGTCGAGGTCGAACTCGGGCGGGACGGATGGCTATTCAGACGTGACGCTTTTCGCCTGTGGCACTTTTTCTGGCGAGCTCGGCGCGACTGCCGAGGAGATAGTCGTCACGAGTCACGCGTGCCCGGACGACCTGCAACCCATGACCCGCCCAGAGATTTTCCGTGAAGAGGTAGAACTCAGCACTCACCGACGATAGGCCGCCACAAACAGCTCGCCGCGAATTGCACCGAGCTGCTCCTCGATGCGCGACAGGAGGCGTGGGTTGACCGCCGCAGCCACGAGGTCGTGCGGCCCGAGCGGGAGCAGCTTTGCGACGCGGATGCGGATGACCTCCCAGCCGGCGGCGCGCAACAGGCGATCTTTGCGGCGGTCGACATCTTCGCGGCGACCGACGTGCTCGAGACCGTGGCGACCGATCGTGTCGTACTCGATTGCGACGCGCAGTTCTGCGAGCACGAGGTCGGGCCAGACCTCGACGTGCTGAAAGAACGGGCGCGCGACCTTGACGGCGTTCGGAGTCAGGTCGAAAGTGAAGCGCTCGGCGAGCAGTGCGCGCAGCTGGGCCTCGGCGGCCGACGCCGGTTTGGGCGCCCACGGGCTGATGAACGCGTCGCCGACCGCGAAGCGGTCTGCTGCAGCGGAGGCATTCGAGCACACCCGGCATCGTCTGCCGCGAAGCATCCATTCGATTGAAAGCGCGTAGGTTCCGTGACCGGCCGGGCAGACCCAGTTGTATTTGCGAGCCGTCGAGTTTTCGTTCGCGAGGTCGGCGCGCTGTGAATCTGAAACGAGGGATAACAACTGCTCGCGCGAAACGGGGGAGGAGTCGAGGCGGCGACAGAGCGGGCAGCGGTCTTCGCCGGGGGTGTCGATGCGGCGCGGGTCGCGGGGGTGGCCGCAGCCGTCGTACGCGTCGACCACGTTTCTGCTGTCGTCACCAGCGATCGAGGCGATGGATGTCGCGGGCACAACCCGCGCAGCCCGAACGGGTTTTGCCACGGCGAGTGCCGCGCACTCCGGGCACCAGGTCGAGCGGCGGCGTTCGCGGCCCGGGCGCGAGCGCTGTTCCGCCGGAGTCGCGACGAAGATGTGGCCGACGTCGCACTGCCAGATGAGGTACACCTCGGCAGCGGGCGGAATCTGCGTGAGCGTGATCATCGAGTTGAGGTCGGGGTGGTACTGGCGGATGAGCACGGGGTAGCGCTCCCACTCGCTGCGATAGGTGCCGATCGGGTACGGAATCTCGCAGCCCTTCGACCACTGGCGACGCGCCCACCAGGTGCTGACCGTCTCGGCCACTAGGCACCCCCTACCGCAAGCTGCGCCGAGAGCCAGAGGCGGTGCTGATCCCACGGGTCGCCGCCGTTGTGCAAGAGTGAAATGTGCGTCGCGAGTGACCCGGTGAGCGAGAACCACTCGGTGCTGTCGAATCGGTAGGTTGCGAACTGCAGGTGTCGCGCCTGCTCGACGCGCCGATTGCCACGCTCGAACGCGAGCAGCTCGTCGTGTCGCAACTGGCCGAGACGCTGTCGCGGGTTGCCCGATGTGCCGATCTTCACCCGGTCGTGAAAACGGATGTAGTAGACGACGTCGACCCGCGGTCGCCCGAAGTCGTCTGGATAAGAACCGAGCTTCCACTCGCAGATCGCGCAGAGCCATCCACTGGGGTACTTGACTCCCAGCCGAGACCCGCAGGCCAGGCACGGCGAGGGCAGCAGGTCGGTCACACCGGTCTCGCGCGACATCCATTCGTATGCGGCGATGAGATGGTCGAAACAGAGGCCGACGCCGACGGAGGGCGCCGAGCACTGCGCGCACGTCATCAGGCACCAACTCTGGGGTGCCAGTGAACGCCACGGTACTTCTCGGGGTCGGTGCGGAAGTCGAGAATCTTGTTGATGCGCTCCTCGCGGTCGGCCGAACTCTCGAGCGTGACGTGCTCGCCGGTGACGGGGTGCACGCCGATGGCCTTGTAGAACACAACGCGCGATGAGCCGATCGTGTGTTCGCGAACGTAGCCGGCAAGATTGCCGTTCTCGTCGGTGATCTCCCAGATCGGTTTCTGAAACCGGCGAGTGGGGGTGAGCTCGCTAATCGTAAACATGGGTGCTCCTGTGGTTCTGGAGCAGCCGGCCCTGCGTGAAATCGATAGTACGACGAGGCCACCGACAGTGGAAGAACTAGGGTCGAATCATGACCGGCTTCAACGACACAATCATCAACGAATTTCGCGAAAACGCCGGCGTTGTCACGACCGCCGGATTCGGCGATGGACTCGTGCTTCTGCACACAACGGGAGCGAAGTCGGGCGAGCCCCGCATCAACCCGCTGATGGCGCTTCCCACCGACGATGGCTGGATCGTCATCGCCTCAGCCGCCGGCGACACCCGGCACCCAGCGTGGTATTTCAACCTCGTAAAGACGGTGGACGTCGCGGTCGAGACGGGCACAGAAACCGTCAGTGCTCGCGCGATCGAGTTGCACGGTGCTGACTACGACGCAGCCTGGGCCGAGTTCACCCGCCGGTCGGCCGCGTTCGAGCAGTACAAGGATCGTGCCAAGGGCCGGGTGATGCCGATCATTCGGCTCGCTGCCAGTGGCCCTCGCTAGGCTCGCTGTATGCGCCTCATTCTCATTCGCCACGGTCAGACTCCCTCGAATGTGATCGGTGCTCTCGACACCGCGACCCCCGGCCCGGGCCTCACCGCGCTCGGCCACGAGCAGGCCGCGGCCTTGCCGGCGGCGCTCGCCGACGAAGAGATCGACGAGATCGTTGTGTCGACGCTCGTGCGCACACACGAGACAGCTGCTCCGCTTGCCGCGGCGCTTGGCCTTGAGCCCATCGTTCGCGCCGGCATTCGCGAGATCGAAGCGGGCGACCTTGAAATGCGCAACGATCGCGAAGGCGTCACCGCGTACCTCGAAGCATTCGGAAGCTGGGCACAGGGCGACTACGACGCCCGCATTCCGGGAGCCGAGAGTGGCGTCGAAGCCTTCGAGCGCTTTAACGAGGTCGTTGAAGAGATGAGCGATCTCGACACCGCCGTGATTGTGAGCCACGGGGCAATGATTCGCTACTGGGTGGCGCGCGCGACATCCAATATTGATGCTGCCTTTGTATCTGAAAACCCGCTCAGCAACACGGCAGTCGTTATTGTCACGGGCTCGCCAGAGGAGGGCTGGTTCACCGAAAGCTGGACGGGCGTTCCCGTCGGGGGGCCAGCAGTCACCGACCTTGCCGCAGACGGGCCTGCGGCAGACGTCGTCGCGTAATTTAGCCTCTGCTGGCTAAGCTGCGGGCATGAAGCGTACTGGCGCACGAATCACGGCAGCTGTGCTCGTTCTCGGTGTCGCACTTGCTGTCTCGGCGTGCGCGACGCGCACCGACAATCCGGTCGACGACGACATTCTTGTCGCAAAGGCCACTGAGGTCGCCGACTGCGTGGAGGAGCTCACGGGATACCGCCCCGAGGTGAGTGCAGACGGCACGCTCACGTACATGCCGCCAGAGGGTCTCGACGAGCAGGTCAATGACGCTGTCGACGAGTGCTTTCTCGAGGATCCGGCCGATCGCGCCAGCCTCGCCGATCCCGACAAAAAAGAGCTAGCGATGCAGCTCGTCTCGAGCGCCGAGAACTCGTCGCTCGACTGGCGCGCGCAGTACTCCTACATCGAAGACATCGGCGACGGGCGCGGATACACGGCGGGAATCATCGGCTTCTGCTCGGGCACGGGCGACATGCTCGAGCTTGTTGTGGCGTACACCGACACGGCTGCCGACAATCCACTCGCGCGATATATTCCTGCGTTGAAGGCCGTGGACGGCAGCGACTCGCACGAGGGTCTCGACGGTTTTCCACAGGCGTGGGAGCTCGCCGCCGAAGACCCGGCCTTCCAAGCCGCGCAAGATGCCGAGCGCGACGCCGTCTATTTCGACCCGGCCGTAGCGCTCGCCGAGGGCGACGGCCTCGGCGCTCTCGGCCAGTTCGCCTACTACGACGCTGCCGTGATGCACGGGTTCGAGGGTCTTGAGGGGATTCGCGAGACGGCGCTGGCGACAGCGTCGCCCGACGACGAGGTGGCCTACCTCGGTGCGTTCCTTGACGCGCGCGAGGCCGAGATGCTGACGGAAGCGGCGCACGAAGACACAACCCGCGTGAGCACGGCGCAACGTGTGTTTCTTGACGCGGGCAACCTCGATCTCGACCTGCCACTTAGCTGGCATGTGTACGGAGACGCGTACGCGATCGAATAGCCCCGTGCTACGTTCGGCAAATGAGCAGGATCGTCGCGGTCGCGCCGGAACTTCCCGAGTATTCGTACCCGCAGGCTGAGATCACGCGCGAGCTGATTCCGCTGATCACCCACGGTTCGTCGCACAGGGCGGTGATGGAGCGCACCCATGCCAACTCGGGAATCGGCACCCGTCATACCGCCCTTCCGCTCGAGCGATACCGCGACCTCGGCAGCTTTCGTGAGACCAACGAGATCTTCATTCGGGTCGCGACCGAGCTGTGCGACCGCGCCCTGAGTCGGGCTCTCGATGAGGCGGGGCTCACACCGCGCGACGTCGACTTCATTATGTTCACCTCGGTCACCGGCATCTCGGCGCCGAGCATCGACGCCCTCCTCATCCAACGCATGGGCCTGCGCTCAAACGTGAAGCGCCTGCCGTCGTACGGACTCGGCTGTATGGCCGGGGCCGCCGGCATCGCCCGCGTTCACGACTACCTCGAGGGGCATCCCGGCGAGGTCGGGGTGCTGCTGAGCGTCGAACTGTGCTCGCTGACCCTGCAGCGTGGTGACGAGAGCATGGCCAACTTCGTTGCGACGGGGCTCTTCGGCGATGGCGCCGCTGCGGTCGTGATGGTCGGAGACGATCACCCCGCGGCATCCGGCCCCCGCGTTGTGGCGACAACGAGCGCGACGTACGCCGACACGACCGACGTCATCGGATTCAACGTCGGCGGAACCGGCTTCGAGATTGTGCTGAGCCCCGGTGTCGCCGACGTGATCGAGACGAATTTTCCGGTGGATGTCGCGGCCTTCCTGCTGGCCAATGACCTGTCTGTCGCAGACATCGACACCTGGATCGCGCACCCCGGCGGCCCGAAGGTGCTCGAGGCCTTCGCGCGATCGCTCGAGGTGCCGACGAATGAGTTCGCCCTGAGTTGGAGTTCGCTCGAGCGGGTCGGCAATCTCTCGTCGGCAGCGGTGCTGCACGTGCTCGCCGACACTCTTGCCGCTCCCGCTACGCGCACCAACGCGCTGCTGTTCGCCGTTGGCCCGGGAGTGAGCGCCGAATTCGTTCTTCTGGAGTGGTCGTGATCGGGTACCTCGTTCTGATTCTGGCTACGGGCGCGGAGCGCATCGCAGAGCTGGTGATCTCGAAGCGCAATGCCGCAACGGCCTTCGCGCGCGGCGGGCAGGAGTACGGCCAGCGGCACTTTCCGTGGATGGTTACGCTGCACACCGGGTTCTTGCTGGCCTGCCTTGCCGAGGTGTTTTTTCTCGACCGTCCCTTTATCCCCGCGCTCGGCTGGCCGATGCTCGCGATTGCGCTGCTCTGTCAGGCCGGTCGGTACTGGGTGATCTGGGCACTCGGCGCACAGTGGAATACCCGCGTCATCGTTGTACCGGGAGCCGGCCGGGTCGAGCGGCGTGGGCCGTACCGGTTCTCGTGGCTGCGACATCCCAACTATTGGATTGTCGCTATTGAGGGCATCGCGCTTCCTCTCGTTCACAGCGCATGGATCACAGCGATTGTCTTCACCGTGCTCAACGCAATTTTGCTGATCGGCTTTCGGCTGCCCGTCGAAAACAAGGCTTTGCGGCAGCTCGTATGACCGACGTCTTGGTTGTCGGTGGTGGGCCGGTCGGACTCGCGACTGCGATCGAGGCGCGACTGGCCGGGCTGAGCGTTGTGCTCATCGAGCCGCGCGAGGGCGCGATCGACAAGGCGTGTGGCGAGGGGCTGATGCCGGGGGCGATTCCGCTGCTCGCGCGCCTCGGTGTCGACCCGCCCGGAATGCCTCTGCGCGGGGTGAGCTACCGGCAGGGAACCAAGCGCGCCGACTATCGATTTGCCGGCGCTCCGGGCCGCGGGGTCAGGCGGCTCGCGCTCAGCGAATGCCTCGAGGAGCGCGCGAGAGAGCTCGGCGTCGAGCGGGTCGTTGGGCGCGTGACGTCACTCGCGCAGGATGCAACGGGCGTCACGGTTGACGGACTCAGGGCGTCATGGCTTCTAGCCTGTGATGGCCTGCACTCGACTGTGCGCAGGCTCGCCGGTCTCGAGGCTTCCGCGCCGGCCCGTGCGCGGCGGTTCGGGCAACGCCAGCACTTCGCCGTCGAACCCTGGAACGACTTCATCGAGGTGCACTGGGCCGCAAACGCCGAGGTCTACATCACACCCGTGAGCGAGACGGTGACGGGCGTCGCCGTGCTCGGCCCGCAGCGCACCGACTTCGCAGCGACCCTCGAGAGTATTCCCGAGCTCGCCTGGCTCACGCGCGTTCGCGCCGACAGCACGCTGCGCGGGGCCGGACCGTTTCGGCAGAAGGCAACGGCGCCGAGCGCGGGTCGGGTGCTGCTCGTCGGCGATGCGTCTGGCTACGTCGATGCAATTACCGGTGAGGGTCTGCGGCTCGGGTTTGCGCAGGCGCGGGCCGCGGTCGAAGCTGTTGTCGCGCAGAATCCGCTCGGCTACGACGACGCCTGGCGGCAGATCACGCGCGACTTCCGGGTACTCACAACAGCGCTCGTACGTGCCGCGACGAGTCCCGTGCGTCGCGGAATCGTTCCCCTCGCGCGCGCACTCCCGTCGACCTACGGTTCGATAGTCGAGTCGCTTGCGCGCTAGTTCTTGGGCAACACCGCGAAGTCAGTGACGATGAGCCCCTTTGTGCGGGCAAGGGCGGCGACCCCGTTGAGCCGGGTGACCCCGACCAGCTGGCCGGTGGTCAGGCGGTAGCTCGAGATGCGCGCCTCGGTCGCGAGTTCAAACACGTAGAGATGTGTGCCCTCGAACTCGATGCGGTTGTTGGCGCTCTGTGCATTTGTGAGGTCGAGAGTTGCCATCTCCCGCGTCGACCCCGAGACGATGGATGTCGCGAGAAGAATACCGTCGCCATCGATCCAATACAGAGTGGTGCCGACGATCGTCCACGATGACCGTGTGAGGTAGGCGTACTCGCGGTTGCGCTCGGCGAAGGGTGCACCGCTCTCACTGATGAGGGGAACGGAACGCACAGCCCCGGTGTCGACGTTCCACGTGTGCAGCGACATCCCAGCGAAGGTTTGTTCTGAAGTGACGGGCCCGGCGAGTTCTGTACTGAGAAAGTAGAGCTCGCGATCGACACAGGGAATGTCGAGGCCCTCTTGCAGCGTCGCGGCCGTCGGAACCCAGCTGCCGACGATTCCTTCGTCGCTCGCGTACGGATGCACTCGAACAAGTTGTCGCGTTGCCCGCGAGCTGTCGGAGACGTTCTCGGGCACGGCGACTCCATAGACGTCGTCGCCGCAGTGCCCGAGCAATTCGAAGTAGTGCGGGTAGCGCCGTTCGCCGCCCGCGCTCGCCGAAACGTCGTACTGGTAGGTCACACCGTCTTCTGCGTAGTTCGAGTTGAACACCGAGACGAAGCCGTCTGCCGTCGCCGTCAACAGTTCTTGCGAGTATTCGCGCGTTGCCCGCTGCGACTCGGTCAGCGTGTCAGAGAAAGCGAAGTCGTGATTCTGGTCGGTGAAATAGAGGGTGTCGTCGCCGTATGCCAGCAGCGACCCGTCGATGCCCTGCGTTGTGATTGCGCTGAGGTTGCCGGTGTCGTCGACGAAGATGATCTCGCCCGTTGTGTTTGTCTCGATGATCTTCGCGAACGAGGGCGACATGGCGATCGCAAAGCGATAGTCGTCAAGGGTGCCTTCGGCTGCGTCCGGAAGCTCAGACGGCGCGCAGCCGCTCAGCGCTCCGAGCAGCGCCGTGACCGCGGCAATCGCCGCGAGAGTTCTCTTCACGGTCTAAGTGAACAGCTTGTAGCTGACGGCGTTGACCGAATCGCGCAGGTCGACCGGAAACACGCTGTCGCCGCCGTTGTCATCGAGGTCGATGTTTGCCACATTCATGTACGCGGCCCAGATGATCTGCGAGCAGTTGTAGACGTCGTCTTCGATTGTCTTGTTGTCGGCGAAGAACAGGTTGTAGCCAGCGCCGACCTTCGACTCTGCCCAGTCTGCAGCCGCGTTGCGATTCTCCTGGGTCGTCGCGATCGACAGCTTGCGAGCACCCGGATCGACATAGATCGACGAGGCGGCGGTCTTCTTGAGCAGGCGGCCGAGCCCCGGCGCCTCAACGACGGTGGTCGTTGACGAGTAGATGCCCGAGTGACCGTGGGCGATCCAGAGCGTTGTCGAGGGCGCCGTGAAAATGTCGCCCTTGTGCGCGGCAGAGCCGAGCTTGGTGCCCGAAGTCTCCGACGCGGTGCGAATCGTGAGCCCATTGTTTGTGACGCCATTGTCGAGGGGCTTGGATGCCTCGGCCGATGCCTGCGCTTCGGCGAGGCTACGCGCGGCAAACTGCGCGGGGGTGACGCCGTGGCGGTCGGCCGCGACATCCATAAATTCGATCATCTCGGTTGTTGTTGTGCCCGGGTTGAGGGCGACGAGCTGCTCGAGGGTCGAGCGGGGAATCGCGTCGCCTGCGATCGCGGGGTAGATAAATGCGCTCACCAAACTGCACGCCGTGACCACGGCGGCTGCAGCCTTTGTGAAACGTGTCATGTGCAATCTTTATCAGCGTTAAACGCCAATACCAAGTCCACGGAGGACTTCAGGTAACAGGGCTCAACGGTCAGTCGAATGTGAGTGATCTGTTGGTTCTGCGCCGCGTGCGACGCTCGTGAGTTCTCAGAAACAGTGTGCGCCATATTTCGGGCTACTGTCGCCCCGGTAAGCGGGATCCCAAGGGAACTGAAAGCTAGTCGCGGGTGGCCGCCGCGATCAGATTTGTGAGCGAATCGCGCACGCGTTCCAGCTCGTCGACATCGACGCCGAGGCGGTCGACGATTTGCGCCGGAACCTTCTCGGCGTCGGCGCGCAGGGCTACCCCTGCGGGGGTGAGGCGCACGGCGAGAGCGCGCACGTCGAGCTCGCTACGGTCGCGGGCGATGAGGCCCGCGGTTTCGAGGCGCTTGAGCAGCGGTGTGAGGGTCGCGGGCTCGAGTAGCAGGGCGTCGGCGATGTCGCGCGCGGAGCGGGGGCTGCGCTCCCAGAGGGCGAGCATCACGAGGTACTGCGGATGGGTGAGACCCATCGGCTCAAGCACGGGGCGGTAGACGGCGATCACGCTGCGCGAGGCCGCGGCGAGGGCGAAGCACACCTGGCGTTCGAGGGCGAGAGGGTCGGCATCCATTCGCTTAGTCTACTAATACTAAGTACACTAATGATATGACAGCACCCTGGTGGGATCGCCTGAACCGCGCGCTTGTGCCCTACATCGGGCCGCCGCCGCTCGGGCCGTACGGCGAAGAGCCGCTTCCGCCGACCGCTGCGAAGGCATGCCCGCTGTGTGGCAAGGCCATGGACCTGCACGAGTTCGACCGCAGCCAGGATCACACGGCGACGCGGATGTACTGCCCGTAGCGTTCCGTGCCCGGGCAGCGAACGGTGGCAGGGGTTGCAACCCGGGCCACGGTGGCGTGCCCGGGCACGGAACGGCTAGAGGCCGAGCGCCCCGCGCAACTCAGCCGCCGTCGCGACCGATGCGATGGTGCCAACCTGCTCGGCCGGCGAACCGTAACCCCACTCGACGAAGATCGTCGGAATGCCGTGCGCGGCAGCCCCGTGCACATCGTGCTCGCGGTCGCCCACCATTACGGGGTTCGAGAGGTCGGCACCAAATGCCGTGAGCCGCACAATTGCCTCGGCGACAACGGCGGCCTTCGCGCTGCGCACCTCGTCAGCGGACGCCCCTGTAATGATGTCGAACTGCGCGGCGAGAGAGAAGTGCTCGAGAATGAGCGTCGCAGGCAATTCAGGCTTGGATGTCGCGAGCGACAGGGGCACGCCGGCCGCATGAATCGCGCGCAAGACCTCGGGCACACCCTCGTAGACGGTCGCGTCGTAGACGCCGCTCTCGAGATAGTGCGGGCGGTAGATCGCGAGCGCCTCCTCGGACTGCTCGGCGCTGAAGCCAGCGAGGTCGCGAAAGGAGTCGAGAATCGGTGGGCCGACGAATCGCAGAAGTTCTGACGGTGTCGGAACTGGCAGACCGAGGGTCTCGAACGTGTAGGCGAGAGACGCGGTGATGCCGGGCGCCGAGTCGACGATTGTGCCGTCGAGGTCAAAAAGTATTGCTGTGTATGGAGATGTCATCTCCGAGCATTCTAAAAGAGCCGGCTGTGCGGATCGTCGAGGCCACGCATCTCGTCGTAATCGAGGAGTAGGCAACGGATTCCGCGATCCTGGGCGAGGGTGCGCGCCTGAGGCTTGATCTCCTGTGCGGCAAATACCCCGGTGACCGGTGCGAGCAGCGGATCACGGTTCATCAGTTCGAGGTAGCGCGTGAGCTGCTCGACACCGTCGATGTCCCCGCGACGCTTGATCTCTACCGCGACCGATTTGCCCGTTGCATCCGTCGCCAAAATATCGACGGGACCGATGGCCGTCATGTATTCGCGACGCACGAGCCGGTGACCCTCGCCAAGCAGGTCGATGTGATCGGCGAGGAGCTTCTGCAGGTGGGCTTCGACGCCATCCTTCTGCAGTCCCGGATCAATGCCGAGTTCGTGCGACGAGTCATGAAGGATCTCGTGAATCGACACGATGAGAAGGTCTGCGGTCTTCGCGGCAGCGACCTTCCAGACCTCGATGACACCGGCATCCACCTGTTCCTGCTCCGGGGGGACGAGCGAGATCGAGCACGGCGGGCTCATCCAGTTGAGCGGTTTGTAGCTGAGGGCGTCGGAGTGCACAAGAACACTTCCGTCGGCCTTAACGAGAAGAAGCCGAGTCGCGAGGGGGAGGTGAGCACTGAGTCGTCCCGCGTAATCAACGGAACAGCGGGCTATGACGAGACGCACTTACCCAGACTAGGGCCTGCATTCGAAGTGATCCTGACCGCAGACGATGAGCTGGCGCGAGGTTCGTTTGGGAAAGTTCGGGAATACGACTTGCGCCCTCGGTGCGTCGCGCCGGGCGATAGCGTCGCAATCGTTCCCGATCTCTCTCCCTAGGAGTCCTCATGTCCCAGCACGGCACGTACCGCCCGACCCATCCATGGCGCCGAACGCTCGCTCTCGCGACCAGCGTGCTCGTCGTCGGAGCAGGTCTCGTCGGCGCGGGTGCGGCGCAGGCGGTTTCGAGCTCGCCGATCCCGACAGAGATGACCTCTTCGTCGCCCGGGAGATACGGCTTTAAGACCCTGGCCCCGGCAGGCCCGGGAGACACGCTTCAGATCTACGACCCCGGCAATGGATGCGGATGGAGCGCGAAGGCCTACGCCTGGCTGAATTTCGGGGGCAGCTCTGCGCCGTACCCGCTCGCAGGAACGGCTGCAAGCTGGTGCACGTATCTCATACCGGTAGACCAGGAAACCCCTTCGGACTGGCTGCCTGGCACGTCGGTGCAACTCGTTCTCTCAGACAACCCCAGCTTCGAAGCAGGCGGATTCGCTCAAAACATCTCGCTCGATGGCAGCGAGTTCGATAGCCGCAGCGGGGCTGGCTGGACGGGCGTTCCCGCGGCACCCGCAACCGAGGCCTTCACCTCGGCTGCCGCACCCACGATCACCGGGTCTCTTTCGATCGGCTCTGAGCTCACTGCGCACCCGGGTGCGTTCGTGCCCGGGGCAACGGACTACACCTACCAGTGGCACAACGGCGCAAACCCGATCGCACGAGCCACGTCGGCGACGTACACAATCACGGCGGCTGACGCGGGAAAGTCCCTTCGGGTGTCTGTCACAGGCACGAAGTCGGGCTACCTGCCGAAGGTGACAACGAGTGCCACGGTGACCGCTGAGAAGGCGCTCACCAGCACGCCGACGCCGAAGATCGGCGGCACGGTGAAGGTCGGATCGACCCTGACCGCCTCCGCGGGCAAGTGGGCTCCGAAAACCGTCACTCTCCGTTACCAGTGGAACCGCTCGGGAGTCGCGATTAGCGGCGCCAAGTCGGCGAAGTACAAGCTCACGGTGGCCGACCTCGCCGCGAACATCTCGGTATCCGTTACCGGTTCGAAAACCGGCTACGCAAAGGTCACCGCGACGAGCTCCACAACAGGTGCCGTAGCGCCGGCGTCCCTCACCGCAAAGCCGAAGCCGACCGTCACCGGAAAGGCGATTGTCGGAAAGGTTCTCACTGTGCGTTCGGGCACCTGGAAGCCCGCCACCGTCACCCGCCATTACCAGTGGAAGCGGGCCGGGGTTGCCATCGAGGGTGCGACCGCATCCACATACCGACTGCTCGCGGAAGACATGAACTCCAAGATCACCGTCACCGTCACGGGATCAAAGTTGGGCTACGCAACAGCCGAAAAGACGAGTGCCGCCACGGCCAAGGTGGTGGGAAAGCCGTTGACCGCGACTCCCGTGCCACGGATCACCGGCAAGGCAACCGTGGGCACAACGCTCACGGCATCTGCCGGCAGCTGGAGCCCCGCGCCAGTTGAGCTCAGCTACCAGTGGAAGCGGTCAGGTGTTGCGATCGCCGACGCTACGACGTCGACCTACGAGCTGGTGCTGGCTGACAAGGGCAAGAAGATCACGGTGGTGGTCAAGGGCGCCAAGCCGGGGTATGCCTCGGTGTCCAAGTCGAGCAAGGCGACAGCAACGGTCAAGTAGCGCATGGATGTCGGCCGTCATCAGTGAGAGCTGATGGCGGCGGCGGCCATGGCACCGGAGACCCCTCGGTCTTCTGGTGCCGTCAGACGTCCCGCGCCATCTCGATCTCAGAGCCGACCGAGCCTTCGAGCGTGATGCCCGTTCGCTGAAATCCCGCCTTTTCGTAGGCCTTGTGTGCGCGCAGGTTTCGGGCGTGAACGTAGAGCCGCGCGTAGTCGAGGCCCCGCTCCCGCACCCAGTCGATTGCAGCTTCGAACAGGCTCTGAAGGATGCCGCGTCCGCGAAGCGCATCGTCGACGTATACGCCGACGATTGCGCCGGCCGACCTCTTGATGGTGAGGCCCTCGAAGTCCTTGTCACCCGTGCGCTCGATGAGCACGGTGACCGAGCCGATCCAGCTACCGTCGGCCGTGATGGCCACGAACTGTCGGGCACTCGCGAGTGCGCCCGCCTCGGCAGATGCAGCAGCGGCGCGCTGCTGCCAGAAATCGTCGGGTCGAACTACGGCGGAGTCGAACGTGTCGATGAATGCGATGTCGGCAGCCTCGTCGCGAAGCGCACGCAGACGCAGGTCGCGCATCTCGCGCCACTCGTGCGCGTGCAGCGAACGGATGATGATCTGATCGAAGTCAGGCGGCATGGCGCCGAGTGTACGCGGGCACGCCAGCGCGCGGGTGCTGTCAGGGAAGGTGACGACACCCGCGCGAAATGGTTTCTGTTGGTAAAGCCCGTGGTGTCGGCCGTCACCAGGGGGAGCTGATGACGGCCGACGGCCTGTGCCGCGCTGTTAGTTGCGCGCCTTCAGGAGCGAGCCGATCGAACGGGCACGACGTCCGAACAGCAGGAACGCGAGACCACCGAGCAGGAGCAACGCTGCCGCAATAAATGAGACCGCGGGGTTTGCTCCGGTGATTGCGAGGGTGTCGCCCGCCGCCGCGAGGGTGATGGTTCCATCGGGGCCGGCCACGAGGGTCGGGTCGGTGGGGTCTACCGGGATGGTCGGATCGGTCGGGTCAGTGGGGTCCGTCGGATCAGTGGGATCTGTCGGGTCAGTGACTACCGGGCCGTCCGTCGAGGTGTCGCCGATCACGGAGATGGCGTTGCCGCCGATCGTGACCGGGAGGGTGATGTCGGGAACGATCTGGTTTCCGCCGCCAATGCTGCCTTCACCATCTGTTTCGCTACCACCGTTAGAGCCACCCGTTCCAGGAACGACAGTCGTCGAGCCTGAGCTCGAGGAGTCTCCGAGAACCGAGATGGCGTTTCCGCCGACGGTCACGGGAACTGTGACCTCGGGTAGAACCTGCGTTCCGCCCAGTACTGAATCATCGCCGCCCGTGGTGGAGCCGCCGGTTGTAGCGCCGTCCGAACCACCTGTGGTTGATGAACCCGTGCTCGACGAGTCGCCGAGTACCGAGATCCCGTTGCCACCGACGGTCACCGGAACGGTGATCTCGGGTGAGACCTGGTTGCCGCCGGCTACGCCGTCGTCACCCGAGGTTGTTCCGCCGGTGCCTGCGCCGTTGCCCGCTGCGGGCGTGGTGTTTGTCGAGCCCGAGGTGGCGGAGTCGCCGAGTACCGAGATGGCGTTGCCGCCAACCGTTACGGGAAGCGTGACCTCGGGGATCACCTGGTTGCCGCCGGCTACGCCGTCGTCGCCCGAGGTTGTTCCGCCGGTGCCTGCGCCGTTGCCCGCTGCGGGTGTGGTGTTTGTTGAGCCCGAGGTGGCGGAGTCGCCGAGGATCGAGATGGCGTTGCCACCGAGGTTGATCGGCACGTTGACCACCGGCAGAACCTGGGTTCCACCGAGCACTGAATCGCTACCGTCGGTTTCGCTGCCCGTGGTGCTGCCACCGGACGACGGGGTGGCGGTCGTCGAGCCTGCGCTCGAAGAGTCGCCGAGAACCGAGATGGCATTGCCGCCGAGGTTCACTGGGATCGTGATGTCGGGCGAGACCTGGTTGCCGCCGGCTACGCCGTCGTCACCCGAGGTTGTTCCGCCGGTGCCTGCACCGTTACCCGCTGCGGGTGTGGTGCTCGTCGAGCCTGAGGAGACGGAGTCACCGAGGATCGAGATGGAGTTGCCACCGAGGTTGATCGGCACGTTGACCACCGGCAGAATCTGGGTTCCACCGAGGATCGAGTCGTTGCCCGAGGTCTCGGCCGGCTCGCTGGCTGCAGCGGCAGGTGTCGACGCGGCGGGCGTCGAGCTCTTCGAACCCGAGCTCTTCGAGTCTCCGAGCACTGAGACGGCATTGCCGCTCACCTTGACGGGTGCCTTGACGACCGGCTTCACCTGGTTGCCGCTGGCCGTTCCGTCTGAACCCGAGGTCTTCGCCGGAGCGCTCGACCCCGAGTTCGTGGCGGTTGACGACGAGCTGCCTGACGAGCTCGAGTCACCCAGGATGCTGATGGAGTTGCCTCCAACAGAGATGGGCAGTTCGATTCCGCCGAGAACCTGGTTGCCCGAGGCAACGCCGTCCTCTCCGGTGGTGTCCGCGTGTGCGGCACCGACGCCGAGGAGGGACAACCCGGCGATAAAGCCAGCCCCCCACAGCGCATTTCTGACTGTTCTATTCATGATCTTCTCCAAAAGAAGTAACTAAGGATGCTGCCCGCGGTTGCGGGAGCGGGTGTCGTATCCCTGCCTCAGAACGGCAGGGTGCACCCTCACTTAGTCAGGAGAAGTGTCGGTATCGAAGGTCGGAGTCGACGGCAGCACGTCGTTCTCCGGGGTGGCTCGTAGTGCCGCAATCGCGGGGGCGAAGCTGGCCCCTGAGGTCGTCGCGGCAACGGGTGAAACGCCGCCGGTCGAGCCCGCGTAGGCGCTCGGTTCGGGGCTG
>Ga0247817_10000121_pt1 | contig 59002 bp, 49 predicted proteins | sample UWRJL212509R1_FD_178010 | JGI IMG/M metagenome (GOLD analysis project Ga0247817, IMG submission 178010) | Plant litter microbial communities from Arlington Agricultural Research Station in Wisconsin, United States - UWRJ-L212-509R-1 | ecosystem: Environmental > Terrestrial > Plant litter >... | reverse complement strand
TAATCCGAGTGGTTCCAAGGGTTGAGCGCGAGGAATTTGTAAATGCAGGCATTATCGTTTTTTGCAAGAAGGCAAAATTTATAAAAATGCTTTACAAAATGGATGAAAAAAAACTGCTTTGTTTTTCAGAAGAGCTTGATTTTGAGCAATTGCAAAAGAATCTCCAGGCATTTCAAAACATTGCTGAAGGAAAAAAAGAAGGCGGGCCAATTGCCCAAATGGATATTCCTTCACGATTTCGATGGCTTACCGCAGTCAGAAGTTCTGTTATTCAAACCTCAAGACCACATCCTGGATTGTGCGACGACCTTGAAAATACTGCAATACGCTTATTTTCAGAATTCGTGATGTAAAAAATTTGCAATTTTTCATTTTAATAAGAAATATAACTATATTTTTGTTAACGGAAATTTAACACCTAATCGTCTTGTTTTGAGATAAAATTACGTCAATGCCTTCATGAAAAATAAAAAGCGCTCGCTAGTAATTTCCTGGTTTATCACTAATTATAAATTTAGTGGTTTTCTTGCCTTTTTGCTTTTATTCATAGGTATTTCCTACATCACTTTTCAGCGCTATTACATCATAAAAGGAAATGAAAGGCGTGAAATGGCAAGCCTTTTGAATGTTATTGATCAAAATGTAGAACAGACTTTAAAGAACGGATATGCGACGGCTTTGTCGCTTGCGCTGACGATTAATGATGAGGGAAATCCGGTAAATTTTCAAGAAATCAGCGATAAAATTCTTGAAACAAATCCGAGTATTGACATCGTGCAGCTTGTTCCCAACGGAATTATTAAATATACAAATCCGCTGGAAGACAATAAACGAGCTCTAAATTTGAATATTTTTGAGCATCCATCTGCAAAAAAAGGGGCTTATGAAGCCTTGAAATCAAAGAAAATGTATTATTCAGGTCCTGTTCAGTTACGCCAAGGAGGCGTTGGTGTTATCGGAAGGCTTCCTATATTTAAAGATGAAAAATTTTGGGGATTTTCAACAGTAATTATAAAGTTAGAAACGCTTAGAAAAGCTTCAGGAATTGACAATATCAGTAATTCTAAATATTTCTTTCAGTTCACAAAAAAGAACGAAGTAACAGGAAAACTTGATTATTTTCTCGGTGATAAGAAAGATTTTTCAGACAAAACTTTCTTAAAAATTGACGTCACAGATGGAAATTGGCGAATTTATGTTATCAGCAAAAATAATTATGCGGCGCTACATGAGGTTTTTCCAATGGCATTGCTCGGACTTCTGCTTTCTATTTTTATCGGCTTTTTTATTGGAACAATTTTGAAAAAGCCAAACGAGTTGCAGAATATAGTTAAAAATCAAGCCAATACGATTTTAAACACTGCATTAGAATTCAATACGATTTTTGAGCAAGCATCTGTGGGAATCACTCATATTGACCAAGCAGGAAATTTTATTGCTATCAACAAACAGTTTTGCGAAATTCTGGGCTATTCTACTGAAGAAATTAGGTCGAAAAAATTCGAAGAACTCACTCACCCTGATGACATTTCAGAAAATTTAAGACTTATGAATGATTTAAAAGCTGAGAAAATTTCAGATTTTAATTTCGAAAAACGATACTTTCATAAAAATAAAAATATCATTTGGGCAAAGGTTCACGTATATCCGCTGAAAAATTCAGATCAAAAAACAACTTCCTACATTACTATTATAGAAGATATCAGCGATAAAAAACTTGCTAACGAAAATATAAAGATAAGTGAAACTCGTTTTAAAAGCTTGTTTGACGATTCGCCAGTAGCGCTTTGGGAAGAAGATTTTTCATTGGTAAAAGAATGCCTTAAAAAGCTTGGACTGATTGGCAAAAATGCCGATGAAGTTGCTTCTTATTTCGAAGAAAATCCTGATTTTGTGAGACAATGCATTTCGCAGGTTAAGATTATAAATATTAATAACGAATGCCTCACGCTTCATTATCCAAAAACGAAAGATGAGCTGATGGACAGCCTTGAAAATGTGCTGAATAATGAAATTCGAGATACTTTTGTAGCCCAACTTATTGCCATTACGCAAGGGCAAAAATACCTTTCGATGGATTCAAAAGTAAAAAAATCTGACGGTGAAATGCGGGATATCAGCCTTCGCTGGAATGTCATGCGCGGTTATGAGGAAAGCTTGGAAAGAATCATTATTTCAACGGAAGATATCACTGCCAGAAAAGCTTCTGAAGAAATTATTATAGAATCTCAAAAGAAAATCGAGTCGATTATAAACGCAATTGACGGCATTGTTTGGGAAAGTAATCTCAATACCAACACGATGACTTTTGTGAATAAAAAAGCAGAAGAAATCACAGGTTATACAAAGGAAGAATGGCTTTCAGACCCCCATTTTTGGGACAATAAAATTCATCCAGAAGACCGTGAGTTTGCTGTAAAATATAGTTTGGAACATTCCCAAAAAAGCCTTCAGTATGATTTTGAATACCGATTTATCACAAAAAATGGTTCTATAATTTGGATTAGGGACATTGTCAACGTCATCCATGAAAATGGAAAACCGGTGAGTCTGAAAGGTATCATGATTGATATTACGAATAAGAAAAAAGCTGAAAAAGAACTGAGCGATTCCTTTGATTTGATGACCGAGCAGAACAAAAGGCTTTTGAATTTCTCGTACATCGTTTCACATAATTTAAGATCTCACGCCAGCAATATTCAGGCAATTTCTAATTTGATAGAAACTGTTGAAAGCGATGAAGAACGCCTCGAAATGATTGAGATGCTTCAGAAAGTTTCAAGTGCGCTGAACGAAAGCATGCTGAATTTAAACGAAGTTGTAAACATTCAGACCAATTTAAATTTGGTAAGAAAGAGCCTGAACTTGCGTGAAAATATTGACAAAATAATCAATATTCTTTCTGAACAGGTAGCACTGAAAAAAGCTGAAATTATAAACGAAGTCGATTCTGAAATTTTTGTAAATTATAATCCGGCTTATCTTGAAAGCGTTTTGCTGAATTTCTTGTCAAATGCTTTACGTTATTCGCATCCTGACAGAATTCCTTTGATTACGATAAAATGTCAGGCTGAAATCGGACAAATATCGCTGAAAATTTCTGATAACGGAATGGGAATTGATTTGGAAAGAGACGGAACCAAGCTGTTTGGAATGTACAAAACCTTCCACAAAAACCCTGATTCTAAAGGAATTGGACTTTTTATAAGTAAAAATCAAATCGATGCTATGGGCGGTTCCGTGACTGCGGAAAGCGAGCCAGGGGTCGGAACCACCTTTACCATCATATTCAGATAATTATTTTATTATAATCTTTTTAAGTGCAAATTTTTCTCCAGAAGTGATTTTTGCAAAATACAATCCTGAAGCCAATTCTAATGAAATTTTAGTGTTTCCTGAGAAAGTTTTGTTCAAAAGCTGTTGTCCTGAAATAGAATAGATTTCTAAGACTGCTTCACTTTCAACACCTGAAATCATAACATAATTGCTCGCAGGATTTGGATAAACCGCAACTTTTAATTCTGATTTTTCATCTACCGAAAGCGTGTAAGCCTGTCCAACATTGGCTCCCCAAATATAATTTGCCAAATCAGGAAGATCAATAAACGGATTTCTATTGTACTGCCAAGTATAAATATAGTTGTTTCTGTTCATCTCAAAATCATCCGCTGCGTCAGCTTGATTCCATTGCAACAGAGTCGCCAAATCACCCAATTGTCCTGTTGGCGATTCTGGCGGATTTCCGTCAACCAAATTCAAACCGTTGTAGCGAACTGCCATGTAAAAAGCGGCGCGAGCCACATCACCTTTCCAGCTTCCCAAATTTCCTGAAAAACCGCTGTAAGCTGGCGCAACGCCATAATTCCTGTTATTTCTTGAACTATTTTCTGGTCCGTCTTCAGCTCTTAAATGGTGCGCATCGGCGTGGCCATGTTTAATAGAATCGGCGCTTGTAGCAATCCAAACGTTGATTCCATCAGGCGTGCTTGAAGTTCCGCCTGAATAACCGCCTCTAGATTGCGGATAAATATGCTCGCGATTCCAGCGTCCGGTGCCGTTTCCAGTGTCTTGAAATAAAAATTTTGCACGGCTGACTTCCTTATACATTAACCAAACTTCATTGCTGTTCAACGGATTTTGGTCTGCTTTCTTTAAAATTTCAGTAATATCTCCATAATTATGCGCTCTTACCACCGCTGGATTTGCAATAATATCTTGGATCGCTTGTTTTAATTGTACTCCCGATTTTCCGTTTAAAGAAGCATAATATCCAGCTGGAGCTGTGCTGGAAACATTGCCACGTGTAGGATTTACTGGCGTTCCCCATCCTGCAACTGTAAAATCATTATCGATAATAATAATTTCGATGTTGTCATTCATCCTTACAAACCCGTTTGGAAGCGCTCCGAATTTTATTTTCAAAACTTCATCGCCTTCGTCAGCGGTATCGTCAATTATTTGAATATTTGTAGTAAAACTTGTAGCACCAGCAGGAATCAAAACCGACGTGTTTCCTGTAAAATCTGCGCTGTTAAAACTTCCGTAATTTAAAGAATATGTGAAAGTCAAATTGCTTGCAACAGGCGTCTGTGTTGTGAAAGTTATATTGAAATTGTCACCTTCATTATATTGCAAAGCAGGAACACTTATAGTAATGCCATTAAAAATAATGCCCGAACCGTCGTTATTTTTCCCTGGAGTTGGCAGTTTTGCTTCATAAGTTCCGTCTGCTTTTCTTTGGATGGATTGTGCCTGCGTCAAAGCAGAAGTCGCTCCTTCGCTTAAAAATTGCGGATTCCCGAGAAGTTCCATCAAAGCTGTCGGTGATGTGTCAGTCGTTGTTCCGTGGCCTAAAGCATGAATTAAATTTGTGGTTGTAGCTAGCGTCTGGATTGGAAATTCGGCATAGCTTCCTTGGTAAATCGCCACCGCATCTGGACCGTTTTGTATCGTTGAGTTTGAAAAAATTCGGTCTGGAACTGGAGAAACTTCTGCATTTCCAATAACGATTAACCCGTTTGCGTCAGTCGCTAATCCGTCTAATCCAATGGCGAAATAACTTCTGTTGCTTGTGCTTCCAGTCGGATTTCCGTTGAAAAAAACCAAGACATATCCGTTTAAGGAAAAATTTGGTGTCTGCGATTTTATTTCCACAAATTCCTTGGTATCAGTACCCGGATTATCAGAATCCAGTTCATTGATTACTAAAATTTGGCCATAAGAAAAACTCGCAAGAAAAAGCAGTAACAGTAAAAAGTAATTTTTTTTCATTTCTTTGGTGGTAATTTAAGTGCCAAAAATAAACATTTAAAGTCTCGATAAAACCAATTTAACACTAATCATAACACATTCTTATTTTATTCGTAATTTGACTACAATTTTATTGCAAAAAATGTATTTAACTTTAATATCTTTACCCAAAAGTTGACAGAATTGCAATGAATGAGTTTCTAGGTTATTTTTCAGCATTAATTATCGGACTGGTTTTAGGACTCATTGGCGGTGGCGGTTCCATCTTGACGGTTCCTGTTTTGGTTTATCTTTTGGGAATAAATCCGGTGATTGCCACTGCTTATTCATTATTTATTGTAGGAACAACATCTGCTTTTGGTACGATTTTCAACTATAAAAAAGGACTTGTAGAAATAAAAACAGGCATTAAATTCGCAATTCCGTCTCTGATTGCAATTTATCTTACAAGGAAATTTTTAGTCCATCTTCTTCCTGAAAAATTATTTTCTATCGGAGATTTTACAATTACAAAGGAATTTTTTTTGATGACGCTGTTTGCAATTGTCATGATGCTGGCTTCGTTTTCAATGATTTACGACAAAAAAATCAAAACCGAAACTGTTGCAAAACCAAATTTCGCTATCACTTTTCTCCAAATGTTCATTGTGGGAATTATTATAGGATTAATTGGTGCTGGCGGTGGCTTTCTGTTTATTCCGGCACTGATTTATATTGCAAAACTTCCTATAAAAAAGGCAGTAGGAACCTCAATATTCATCATTGCAATAAATTCGCTCATCGGATTTTCTGGTGATATTTGTAACATAAATCCTGATTGGAGTTTCTTATTAATTTTCACACTTATATCAATTTTCGGTATCTTTGTTGGGATTTACGTCAATAAATTTATCAACGAAAAAAGTCTCAAGAAAAGCTTTGGATGGTTCGTGCTTTTTATGTCGCTCTTTATCTTAGCCAAAGAGATCTTTTTTTAACTTTACAAACATGAAAATTGAACAAATATATACGGGTTGCATCGCCCAAGCCGCTTATTATCTTGAAAGCAATGGTGAAGTTGCAATATTTGATCCGTTGCGCGAAGTACAGCCCTATTTAGACAGGGCAAACAAAGACAATGCGAAAATTAAATACATTTTTGAAACGCATTTCCACGCTGATTTTGTCTCAGGACATTTGGATTTAGCCAAAAAATCGAATGGAAAAATTGTTTACGGACCAACGGCAAGTCCAAAGTTTGAAGCAATCATTGCCACAGACGGACAGGAATTCAAAGTTGGAAATTATACCATAAAAGCAATTCACACGCCTGGACATACGATGGAAAGCACGTGCTATCTTTTATTGGATGAAAATCAAAAACCACACGGAATTATTACCGGAGATACCTTATTTATTGGAGATGTTGGCCGTCCAGATTTGGCGCAAGCCTTGTCAACAGACCTGACGCAAGAAAAATTGGCTTCTTATTTGTTTGATTCGCTTCGCAATAAAATCATGACTTTGCCGGATGATCTGACCGTTTATCCGAGTCATGGTGCAGGAAGCGCTTGCGGAAAAAACATGAGCAAGGAAACTACAGACTTGCTTGGAAACCAGAAGAAAACTAATTATGCGCTTCGTGAAGATATGACTCGCGAAGAATTCATTGCAGAATTATTGAACGGTTTAGGAGCGCCTCCTGCTTATTTTCCTCAAAATGTAATGCTGAATATTGAAGGTTACGAAAGTCTTGACAACGTAATCGAGAAGTCGTTCAAACCATTGACTCCAAAGGAATTTGAGGCAGTTGCCAATCAATCTGAAGCTTTGATTTTAGACGTAAGAAATGAGAATGAATTCGTAAAAAAACACATTCCAGGTTCGATTTTCATCGGAATCCAGGGAAATTTTGCACCTTGGGTTGGCGCTTTGATTCGCGATGTAAAACAGCCTCTCCTACTTATAACTCCAGAAGGAAGAGAAGAAGAAACGATTACAAGATTGTCAAGAGTTGGTTTTGACAATGCACTTGGTTATTTAAATGGAGGCATTGAATCTTGGGAAAATGCAGGATTTGAAACAGATAGCATTGAATCAATTTCACCAGAAGTTTTCGGATCAGAAGTTTCAGAAAAAAGCATTGTCGTTGACGCTAGAAAGCCTGGAGAATACAATCCAGAACATTTGGAAAATGCCTTAAATATTCCTTTGGATGATGTAAATGAGCGCTTTTCTGAAATTCCGAAAGAAGAAAAATTCTACCTTCATTGTGCTGGCGGTTATCGTTCTGTAATTATGGCTTCAATTTTAAAATCTAGAGGTTATCATAATATGGTAAATGTGGAAAAAGGAATGAGTGGCATCAGACAAACCGGACTGAAATTGACCAGCATTTCTTGTTCATCGGCCAATAAATAATTAATTAAAATATAAGGTTAATTTCTGTTTAAAAATCAGAATTATAAATACTTTTGCAAACTAAAATCAAAAATTAAATTAAAAATGAAAAAAATCTTTTTATTTGTTTCCGCTGCGGCATTATTTGTTTCTTGCAGTAAAACTGGAGACAATGAATACATTATCAGCGGAACTGTTGAAGGTGTTGACGGAAAAAACGTATTTCTAGAGAGACAAGACGAAAATACTCCAGGAAATCTTGTGGCAGTTGACACAGTTAAAGTTGAAAATGGAAAATTTGAAATCAAAGGAACTGCTACTGAACCAGCAATCCACACTTTGAGAATCGATTCAAAAGACGGAATGGTAGATTTTATCCTTGAAGAAGGAGAAATTAAAGTGGCTGTTGATAAAGATACTATCACTAATACTAAAGTTTCTGGAACTTATAACAATGACGAATTGACTAAATTCAAAGGCGAATTAAAATCAATCCAAAAAGATGTTCAGAAAAAAGCTATGGCTTTCCAACAAGAAAACATGGTAAAAATGCAACAAGCACAGCAGGCAAAAGACACTGCAACTGCTAACAAGATCATGGAAGATTATAAAAAAATCCAAGAGCCGTTAAACAACAAATATACGAGCTATGCTGAAAGTAATCCAAAATCTTTCTTGAGCGTTTTGATTACAGAAAGCCTTTTCAACTTCCCAGAGCCTGATTTTGCTAAGATTAAAAAAATCTACAACGGGCTGACTTCTGACTTGAAAAACACAAAACCAGGAAAATCTGTAAAAGAAAAACTAGACAATCTTGATGCCGTTGAAATCGGAAAAGTTGCTCCAGATTTTACAGCTCCAAATCCAGAAGGAAAGAACGTTTCTTTAAAACAATCTTTAGGAAAAGTTACAATTATTGATTTTTGGGCTTCATGGTGCGCGCCTTGCCGTCAAGAAAATCCGAATGTTGTGGCTTTATATAATGAATTTCACGATAAAGGATTAAACATTATCGGAGTTTCTCTTGACCAAGAAGACGGAGCTGCGAAATGGAAAGAAGCAATTGCTGCAGACAAATTAACTTGGACGCACGTTTCAAACTTGAAATTCTGGCAAGATCCAATCGCTAAAAAATACAATGTAAGATCGATTCCTGCGACATTTATTCTTGATGCTTCAGGTAAAATCGTTGCAAAAGACTTGAGAGGCGAAGAATTGAAAGCAAAAGTAAAAGAACTTTTGGGAGCATAATTGACCGTCAAATCAAATTTTATAAAAAATCTCCCTCGTGGAGATTTTTTATTTTATTCAATGCCAATAGTTTAAAAAATACTTCGAAATTATCTTTCAAAAACGTTTGCACAAATAAAAAACAGTACTATATTTGCACCCGTAAGAAGGAAACGCTTATGGGGAGATACTCAAGCGGCCAACGAGGGCAGACTGTAAATCTGCTGTGAAAACTTCGCAGGTTCGAATCCTGCTCTCCCCACAAAAAAACCTATAGATCTGATGATTTATAGGCTTTTTGCTTTTAGGACAATTTCTAAAATTCTTATTCTTTAACGCGCGTCCAGTATTGCGTTCTTCCCAATAGCGAAAAACCTACGTAGCCTCTTACTTTTAATTTATTTTCGTTTTCAAGTCTGATCACGCATTTGTATTCTTTTCCAGACTTTGGATCTAAGATTTTGCCTCCGTCCCACTCGTCGTCATTTTTTGAAAGTCCGTCGATGATTACCATTCCTTTTATTGGCTTATTTTTCTTGTCGCCCTTGCACTCTTCGCAGACCTTGTCTTCCTTGCCTTTTTCTAAAACCTGAACAACTTTTCCGTAAACCTTTCCATTATTTTGGTAAATCTCCACAATTGATTTCGCCGCGCCGGTTTCATCGTCAATAGTTTTCCATTTACCGATTACTGACTGCGCTTGCATTGAAATAATTCCTGCAAAAACAAAAATAACACTATAAATAACTGATCTTTTCATAATTTAGAATTTAGGGATACTATAAAGTTAGTAAACTGATCAATAATCTAAATACCAGACTGCAAACTTTTAACACATAAAAAAAAGCCAGCTTCTCTCAAAACTGGCTTACTTTTAAAAAAGAAAAAATTATTTTCCTTTTCTTCTATCTCTTTCTGCTTTGATCAGATTCAATTCACGACTCGTTTGTCCGGCAACAGAAGTATTTTCTTCCGCTCTGCGGATTAAATACGGCATCACGTCACGAACTGGTCCAAATGGCAGGTATTTTGCAACATTATATCCGTTTTCAGCCAAATTATAGCTGATATTGTCGCTCATTCCATACAATTGGCCAAACCAAACTCTATGATCACCTTTTGCAATTCCGTTTTCATTCATCAATTTCATCAATTTATAAGAACTATCTTCATTGTGAGTTCCAGCAAAAATCGACATCTTTTCCAAATGTTCTATCATATAAATCACGGCATCGTCATAATTAATATCCGTCGCTTCTTTAGAAATACAGATCGGAGAAATATATCCTTTTTCTTCGGCGCGCTTGTTTTCTTTTTCCATATAAGCACCGCGAACCAACTTCATTCCGATATAAAAACTTTCTTCTTTTGCAATTTCGTGCACTTTTTTCAAATAATCTAAACGATCCCAGCGGTACATTTGCAACGTATTGAAAACAATCGCTTTCTCCTTATTATACTTGCGCATCATATTTAAAACCACTTCATCAGCCGCATCTTGCATCCAGCTTTCTTCACCGTCAATCAATAACGCGACATCTTTTTCATAAGCCGTTTTGCAAACCAAATCAAAGCGCTCCAAAACGCGGTGCCATTCGTCAGCCTCTTCAACAGTCAATGTTTTTCCTTCGCCTAATTTTTCATACAATTCAAAACGTCCAAAACCTGTCGGCTTGAAAACCGCAAACGGAATCGCCTGCTTTTCCCTCGCAAATTCAATAGTTTTCAGCGTCATGTCAAGCGCTATATCAAACTGCTCTTCCTCTTCTTTTCCCTCCACAGAATAATCCAAAACCGAAGAAACTTTTCCTTTTGTGTACATTTTATCCACCACAGTCAGGCAGTCCTCCTCATTCACACCGCCGCAAAAATGGTCAAAAACCGAAGCACGAATCAAGCCTTCCACAGGCAAATGCGCTTTTAACGCAAAATTCGTAACCGCAGTCCCAATGCGAACCAAAGGTTCTGACGCAATCATTTTAAAAAGAAAATAAGCCCTATCCAGCTCGGTATCACTCTTCAAGGCAAAAGCAACTTGTGTATTATTGAAAATCTTTTCCATTCGTTAGTTTAATAATACTGCAAATATAATTACTCATTTGCGATTTTTTCTTAAAAAATGCCTTATTTTGCCTTTCAAAATTAAGTTTTTCATCAACAGCGAATCGCAAGTGATTAGCAGTAATCCATTTTCCCGCTGAAGCTGCTCGCATTGCTTTTTCTAGCGCAAAAGCAAGAGCTCAAACAACAGCATCATCGGGGCTAGTTGAGAAACTATTTGAATTTTTGGAAACACCTGAACGATTGCGTAAAATACAGGAATCGACAAGCAAAACCTAAAAAATTCACACGCAATCAAAAAGAATTGGTTTTATCCTATTCATTAAATATCCAGTTTAAAAATTAAAATGTTGATTAAAATCAACAAAAATATTACCAATGAACACAATCAAAGCTAACGGCTACCCAATACATTTCAATGAAAATGCTTATTTAGAACTAAATAATTTTCTTTCAGAAAATAAATATTCAAACATTTTCATCTTTGCCGACAGTGAAACAAATGAGCATTGCCTGCCAATTTTCCTTCCTAATTTAGAAACCGATTTGACTATTGAAATCGTGGAATTTGAACCAGGCGAAGAAAACAAAAACATCGAAACCTGCGTTGAACTTTGGAAAATCTTAACCGAATTAAAAGGCGACAGAAAAAGCTTGGTTATAAACGTGGGCGGTGGCGTAGTTACTGATTTGGGCGGTTTTGTGGCTTCTACATTTAAAAGAGGAATTGACTTTATCCACGTTCCCACAACTTTATTAGCAATGGTAGATGCTTCCGTCGGTGGAAAAAACGGAGTGGATTTAGGCAATCTTAAAAACCAAATCGGCGTGATCAATGTTCCTAAAATGGTTTTGATTGACACGCAGTATTTAACTACGCTTCCTCAAAATCAGATGCGTTCTGGTCTTGCCGAAATGCTGAAGCATGGTTTGATATTCGATAGAAAATATTGGAACTTGTTTTCAGACCTAAACAACTTAAATACAAATGATTTAGCTATTTTAATTCACCAATCTGTTGAAATAAAAAACAATATCGTAATGCAGGATCCCACCGAAAACGGAATCAGAAAAGCATTGAATTTCGGACACACTTTGGGTCATGCCATCGAGAGTTATTTTCTTGAAAGTGAAAACAAGACTACGCTTTTGCACGGTGAAGCGATTGCCATCGGGATGATTTTAGAAGCTTATATTTCTTGGCAGAAAGATTTGATTGCTGTAGAAGATTACGAAGAAATAAAAACCGTAATCAACAGCATTTTTGACAAGATTGTTTTTGAAGAAGATGACCTCGATCCTATCATGGAATTGCTCATACACGACAAGAAAAATGAATATGGAACGATTCAATTTGCGCTTCTCAACGGAATCGGGAATATTAAAATCAACCAAATAATTGAAAATGAACTCATTATCAAAGCATTTTCTGATTATAATTCTTAATATTTTTTTAATAAAAATCATTGCATACCAGCTATTTTATTTTTTACATTTGCGCCAATGAAAATGAATCAAAACCCACCACTTTTTTGGCTTTCCAATAGCAGCAACCACAAGTCTTATCAGCATTTGCTAAAGATTTTATGCACTATCAAAAGCATAATGGTTTTTGATATTTTTCAATATTCAAATACGTATCAAGAAAAACTGCCGATCATTTATGCAAATATTAGGGTTTGAACTTTAGATAAAAAATAATTTTTTACTATATTTAAATCTAAAATACTGACAAATAAATGAATACAAAATATTCTGATCTAATCAATCAAACTTTTTACTTTCCCCAAGAAGAATTTAAACTAAATAAAGATGCTCTTTTGTTCCACAATATTGACTTGATGAAGTTGGTTGAACAATATGGTACGCCTTTAAAATTCACATACTTGCCTCAAATTTCGGCAAATATCAACCGCGCCAAATCTTACTTCAGAAAGGCGATGGAAAAAAACAAATATGACGGAAAATATTTTTATTGCTATTGTACAAAAAGTTCTCATTTTGAGTTCATCATGAACGAAGCTTTCAAAAACAACATCCACATTGAGACTTCTTCTGCGTTTGATATCAATATTGTTGAAAATTTGCTTGAAAATGGAAAAATAAATAAAAGCACTTATGTAATCTGCAATGGTTTCAAGAGAGACCAATATATTACAAACATTGCGCGTTTGATCAATAACGGACACAAAAACACGATTCCAATAATTGATAATTACGAAGAATTAGACTTGCTCCAGGCGGAAATTCCTGGTAAGTTTAAAATTGGGATTAGAATTGCCGCTGAAGAAGAACCTAAATTTGAGTTTTACACTTCTCGTTTGGGAATTGGTTATAAAAACATCGTGAGCTTTTATAAGAAACAGATTCAAGACAATCCAAATCTTGAGTTGAAAATGCTTCACTTCTTTATTAATACTGGTATTAACGACACGTCGTATTACTGGAATGAGCTGGTAAAATGTATCAAAGTGTATATTGCTTTGAAAAAAGAATGCCCAACTTTAGACGGTTTGAACATCGGTGGCGGTTTCCCAATTAAAAATTCATTGGCTTTTGAATTCGATTATCAATATATGATTGACGAAATCATCAACCAGATCAAGATTGCTTGTGAAGAAGCAGAAGTAGATGTGCCAAACATTTTTACTGAATTCGGTTCGTTTACTGTTGGAGAAAGCGGCGGTGCCATTTACCAAGTCTTGTATCAAAAACAGCAGAACGACAGAGAAAAATGGAACATGATCGACTCGTCTTTTATCACGACTTTGCCTGATACTTGGGCGATCAACAAGCGTTTCATCATGCTTGCCGTGAACCGCTGGAACGATCAATATGAAAGGGTTCTCTTAGGCGGAATGACTTGCGACAGCGATGATTATTACAACTCTGAACAGAACATGAATGCCATCTATCTTCCTAAATATAATAAGGAAAAACCTTTGTATATTGGCTTTTTCAATACGGGAGCTTACCAAGAAACAATTGGCGGTTATGGCGGCTTACACCACTGTTTGATCCCGCAGCCGAAACATATTTTGATTGACCGCGATGAAAACGGAATTCTAGCCACAGAAGTGTTTTCAGAACAGCAAAGTTCAGAAGACGTGCTAAAAATATTAGGCTATACGCAAAAATAATTTAAAAATTAAGCGATGTGAAAATTTGAAAATTCGTAACATTGCCAAATAATAAAACTGTAAAACCTATAATAATTTCTATGATTCGAATAACATTTGCATCTTGAAGTTATCTAATTTTAAAAACAAAAAAATGAGTAAAGGACCAATCAGTCAGTTTATTGAAAAGTACTATTTACATTTCAATTCTGCTACAGTAGTTGACGCAGCGAAAGCTTATGAACAGCAATTGCAAAATGGTGCGAAAATGATGGTGACTTTGGCTGGTGCAATGAGTACTGCTGAAATCGGTAAGATTTTCGCAGAAATGATTAGACAAGATAAAGTTCAGATTATTTCTTGTACGGGTGCAAACCTTGAAGAAGATATCATGAACCTTGTGGCACATTCTCACTATGAAAGAGTTCCGAATTATCGTGATTTGACACCTCAGCAAGAGTGGGATTTATTAGAAAGAGGCTTGAACCGTGTTACAGATACTTGTATTCCAGAGCATGAGGCTTTCAGAAGATTGCAAAAACACATTCACAAGATCTGGAAGGATGCTGAAGATGCTGGCGAAAGATATTTTCCGCATGAATTCATGTATAAGATGCTGCTTTCTGGCGTTCTTGAAGAATATTATGAAATTGACTTAAAAGACAGCTGGATGTATGCTGCTGCAGAAGCAAATTTGCCAATTATCGTTCCGGGATGGGAAGATAGCACGATGGGAAATATCTTTGCTTCTTATGTTATCAAAGGCGAATTAAAAGCTTCAACGATGAAGTCTGGAATTGAATACATGACTTATCTTGCTGACTGGTATTCTAAAAACAGCAGTAATGGTGTAGGTTTCTTCCAGATTGGTGGAGGAATTGCTGGGGATTTCCCGATTTGCGTTGTGCCAATGTTGTACCAAGATATGGAAATGCACGATGTGCCTTTCTGGAGTTATTTTTGCCAAATCTCTGATTCGACAACAAGTTATGGTTCTTATTCAGGAGCTGTGCCTAATGAAAAGATTACCTGGGGTAAATTAGATATCAATACTCCAAAATTTGTTATTGAGTCGGATGCTACTATTGTGGCGCCATTAATTTTTGCTTACCTACTAGACTTATAATAAAATTGTATGAAAAGAATTATTGTAGATTATTCTAAACTAACCAACGAAATCTTGACTTTATTAGTCGAGAAGTTTCCTGATGGGTATGATGACTCCAACATCATTCGCTTCAGAAATGCCAAAGATGAAATGGTGGAAGCTGTGGAAGTTCGCACAGAAGATACTATTTATCTAGTGAAAGTTAGCACGAAGCTTGCTAACAGAATTGAAAACTTTGATGAAGACGATGATCTTGATGACGTTGTTGTGCCAATCGATGCTATTAAAGGGCTTGACCTTGATGATGATATCGCTGACGACGACGATGAAGAAGAAAAAGAAGAGAAAATCGAGCTTGATGATGAAGATGATGAAGATCGCGACACGGCAGATATTGCTGATGAAGACGATGAAGATGATGAAGATTAATCTTTTATAAGCATAGAAAAGGGAACCTCAACGGGTTCCCTTTTTTTATTGGCTTACTTTGCTTGTTTTAGTGTTTGCCTTTATTGTTTTAATTGAAAGGATTGGCGTTCTTTGATTGCACTTGCTTTCATTTTGGCTGTGGCTGATTTTTATGGCAAGCATCCCTCCTGTTCTGCTGAATGGCTTGGCTTTTTCTTTTATTGCCGTAGCATTATTTTAAATTAATTTTCTTGTTTTATCTATTTCTTTAGAATAACTATTTTTTGCATTGCTTGAATTGTAATTCACACTACTAGTTTTAATGTTAGCAATGTTAGTGTTATGACTTGCTATGCTAGTTTTATTAATTACATAACTAGTATTATCATTTACAATGCTATTTTTATCTTTTACGATGCTAGTATTATCATTTGCAATGCTAGTTTTACTTATTACAATGCTAATATTATCGTTTACAGTACTAGCTTTATTATTTACAATGCTTTATTATGGCATACCGTGCCATTATCATAAATTACTATTGCTGTTTTTTCAATGCAGGTTGACATTTTTCCTTTGAAATAAATAATTTTTAAATTTATGCGTCTCTAAATACTAGAGAACTTACTTGTGCGTATTCTGGACTTGTGCTTTCGAATATGGAAAGAACGTAATTTTTTATTGATTGGATTATTGCCAGCAATCCTGTTTCTGGTGCGTAAAAATATTTGTTTCTATCTATCAGTGCATTTTTATATGGCGTGTTTTCTTCTTTGTATATTTCATTTATTGCATCGAGTTTTGCGTGATATTCTTCAATTGTTGCGACTGTAAGTTCTATTTCATTCGGACGGTATTTTGGTTCTATCTTTAAAAGTTCGATTAACTTTGAAAGGTGTTCTATTTTTGAATCATAACTTTGCTGAGATACCGAGATTCTTTTGATTGGTTTTCCGAATTTATCAAATTTTGCTTTTGAACCAGGTGCTCTTGTGCCTTGCATTTTTCTATTTATGGTTACTGCATCGGCTACTACTGATGCAGGTGCGCCTGATGAAGATAAGGCATTGATTATTCTTGTGGCAAGTCTTTTATAAGGCGCGAACAATGCCATTCTTTGTTTTTCTACTTCTTTAAACAGTGCTTTTTCTTTATTTACTTTTTTTAATTTTAAATCTGCCATGGCATACATTGCTTCTAAATTGGTTATTAATAGGTTTTCATTTGACGGATTGTACTTTACTCCAAAGCCTTTTAAATATTCGATTAAAGTTTTAGTATTTGCTACGTTTTTTGCATGGCCTGTTTCTGCTGTTGCTGACATAATTAATTTATTTTTTTAGATTTATATAGTCAAATCTATCTGATTTCTATAAACCTAAATATGAATTGGTTGGATATTTTTTCTATTGCTGAAAATAATCGATGAAATGCTTGAAATCATCGATGAAATGTTTGTAGTTTCGTATTTTATATTGATTAATTATGAAGAAATATTTTAACTTACTGCTGTTTTTAATTGGAACTTGGCATTCTTTTTCACAGGATATGCCAGAACAGTTTCCTTATATAAGTCCTTTAAAAAGTATATTCACTTCTTTTGAGCCGGAAGAGAAAGATGCTATAAAAGCTATGATTTATATTTTTGACAGGGATACTATTTTTAATAAAAGCTTTGAAAGAAATAAAAATACAGCAACTGTTACTCAATATTTTAAGAAAAAGCGTTTTGTGAAAACCATTAATGATTATGAAAATGGCTTACTGGTGAAAACATCTTCTTATAATAATGAAGGACTTGAAAAATTTATAAATTATAAATATGATTCTTCTAAAAATTTGATTGAACGCAGGCCTACTAAAGTAATTTATGACAAGGCAAAAGGCACTTCTACAGAAGTTCGTGACAATTTTAGAGGTTATGAATATGATAGATCAAATAGAATTAAGGATTTTACTATTGATGAAAAAGATGTTAAACACGTAATTGCAGAATATCAATATGATGCAGGCAATAAATTAATTGTAAAAGAGGAGCTTCAATGGAAGGAAACCTATGACTATAAAAATGATTTGCTTGTCAAAAAATCACGTTTCTTTAAGCCTGATAATTCATTATATCATACCACTGAATATGCTTTTAATGATGATGGATTAATGACTAATTATTCTGATGAATATAGTTCAGAGGTTTATTCTTATGAAAACAAAAAAGTAAAGACATTTATTTATACCCATAAAAAGAGTGCTAGCGTTCAAGAAGCTACTTTGTTTTATGAAAATGAACTGTTATCAAAAGTAGAAATCAATGCAACGGGTGTCATAGGTCATTTTATTTTTGCTTTTAAGTCTGATTATCTTGCTTTTTCATGGAAAAAAAATGAACCAAATAAATTAAGACTAGCATTCTTCTATGACAAACAAAAAAATGTCAGTGAGATAAAATATTATGTCAATGACACTTATGCTTATAGCAAAAAATTTGTTTATACTTATATTTAATGTTTTGCAGATTGGCAACTTTGTCGTACTTTAAAGGATAACTTTAAAACTGCTGTGTTTATGAAATTATATCTAACTGCTTTTTCATTTTGTATTTTCATTTCCTGCACCAAAAAGGGCGATGAGTCTGTGGATATTACTACTTCTGCAATCAAAACGGACAGTACTGAAATTGCAATAAAAAATAAACCTGTGGCAATATATAAAGACACGGTGGAATTTGTGGATTATAATGATGATGGTGATTTTTTAGACTTAAATGTGCTGAAAAACAATGATGAAACCAGCTATAACAATGATGTGGATGATAGAAATTTGCTGAGAGGCGACATTATTGAAGTTTCTTGGAAGCGTGACACGGTTTATATTGCCGGTGATGGCGGTACACCGATGGAAACGGAGACTGCTGTTTCTATTGTCAAATTAAAGGATGGCAATGTTTCAAAGTTTAGAAAGAATTATGGCAAGGAATTAAAGTATGTGCGGGCAAGTGATAGTAATTTTTCTGAGTCATATTTGGATAAGATTTATTTAATCGTGGAATATTATATTGCCAACAGCAAAAATGAACTTGTAAAAATGCATGTTTCAAAGAAAGATACATTAACTTATTCTGTTGAAGAGACTTCTCGAAAAGGCAAGCCTTATATAATGATTGGGCTTGGGACTGAGTTTGAACATCATACTAATATCGTGCAATGGCTTTATATTGACAGCGAACGTTATGCCCTTTTTGAATATGATTTGGCCAATGACAATTTGGTAAAATTCAAGTAATCATTTAAAATATAAATTATACAGCTAGAAGCTTTGAGTTTCTTACTTCAAACAATTAATATAGCGAGATGAATATGAAGAACAGCATTCTATTTTCAGTTTTATGCTTGGTGGTTTTTCCGTTTCTTGGGAGCGCTCAGGAATTGGCGCTTTATAGCTTGGATTATTTTGATATAAACAAGAAAGATAATTTTGGATTTGTGTCTTTGTCAGATAATTATCAAGTAAGTGAACATAAAGATTCTCTTGCCTTGCCTGATATTAGCAAAATTAAGGCTTCAGATGCCCATTATTTGAAATTAGAAGGCAAGTATAGAAAACGTTTTTTGAATGGCACAAAACTATCAGAGAATGACTTGCTTTATGCTTATGATTATGCTCAAGATGTTTTGCTTTCTTTTCCGGTAAAGAATCTTGACGTTGTCGCCTGTCTGAGTCTCTATGTTTCTGATGAAGAATTCCCTTTTTCACAGAGTGATTATATGATTGGATTTCGTATCAACACCAAAGATTTAAAGGGATTTTCAGAATATTATGGCAATAACTATGTTTATGTGGGCAAAAGCAATCCGTTTATAAAGGGAGCATTGAAGGCGATGGTTTGGAGGAAAATTGCTTCAAAGGAATTTCCTTCGAAGGCAATTGGTTCTGGAGATGCGGTGAATTTGGGCAAGTATGCTTTGGGCGATGCTTATAAATTTGAAGCCAATAACTTTGTTTATTATTTGAGAGACTTAAAGAATAGCCAGGAAGTTTTTGCGCGACGTCTGCTTGTATTAGATTCCAAGAACAAAAAGATACTCTATGAACGGGTTTACCAAATCAGTGAAGGCGGTTCTCTAGTGCCTTTGGCTATTGCCGGAAAACCAGAAGAGAGTTCTGAAAAACAATGGACTGGAAAATTCTTAAAAGGAAGACCTGATGCGGTATTTGGCTTTCTATATGCTTCGTTTGGCTGTGAAGGTATCAGTTTTTTAAAGCAAGATGTTTCTGATGTTTATATCAACTGTGATAATCGACATTAAAAGCATTATTAGCGCTATTATTTTCAATAAAAAATTATTCAAAAAGTGCAGTTTATCGGATAAACGCGTAGTTCATCGATGAAAAGGCATCAGCTGACAATTGTTATGAAAAACAAAAGCAATTATCTTTAATAAAGGTATAGCTTTGACAATAATTTACTTCTTAAAGCCCTTAGAGAAGCCTATTTTTTCATAACATTAAACCGAGTCATCTATGAAAAACACACTTTTAGTGCTACTTTTTCTATTATTTATTATGTCTTGCAAAAAACAGGAAGGCGCAATAGAAAATATAGAAATCGAAGAAGTGCCAACCGCGAATCATCCTGAAGAAGACACTACAGCTTATGTGTTTGAAGATTTTAAATGCAAACCTTCAATTTCAGAAACTAAATCAAAAATAGATTTTAGCAGTAGCAAAACTGGAAGAAGTTTTAAAACTGCTATCAGCAATGAATATGAGTCAGAAGCAATCAATTTTGGTGCTTATTATATCGTTTCTACTTGGGGATGTGGCACAGGATGCATCTCTGGAGTGATTGTGGACACGAGAGACGGAAAAATTTATGACTTGCCAAGCAATGAATTTTGGGAAGGAATCGGCAATAGCGTTGATCACAAGGCCGACAGTTATTTGCTAATTACATCTGCAGTGCAATTGGTTCAGGATGAAAAAGGAAATTTAATCGACCTGCACCATTATTGGAAATGGAACGAACAGCAAAAACAATTTGAGGATTTGAGTATGTGATTTTATAAAAAAAGGAACCCTTTCGAGTTCCTTTTTTATTTATAAATATCTTTCTTGGAAGATATTTTGATGGTGCTTTTGATGGCCGATGATTATAAAACCTAAGGCTCTCACTGATACTGGCTTTTCTGAAGCGGTTCCGGTTCTTTGCAAAACAGCATCTGAAAAATTTTTGAAAAGCATGATTGTTGATTGTCTTACCAATGCTAATTCTGTCAGCATTTCTTGAAGTTTCCTGTCGTTCGCATTGGCATTGTCAGCAAAATCATTTTCTTCAAAACCGGGCAAAGGCGTCTTGTCATTTCTGGCAATTCTTAAAGCGCGATAAGCAAAAACTCTTTCTGAATCAATCAAATGCTGGATGATATCTTTTATAGTCCATTTGCCTGGCGCATAACGGTAATCAAATTTATCCATCGGAATATTCTGCACGAATTTGATGAATTCATGTACAGAAATTTCAAGCTCTTCGACCAAATCTGCTTCGTTGGCAAGAGTGATATAATTTTTATAAAAAGGAGCAAATTCTGTTTCAGATAACTGGCTTGGTTTCATTAAATTTAGTTTTAAGCAGAGTTTCTGCTGGCATTAATATTTCCGAAAAGCGAACGCATTACTATTTTTTCATAAGTTTTCATCAGCTCTTCGTCGTGATTTTTGTCAGCATTCAATTCGTTGATTTTTGACAACGCATATTGCTGGATTGTCAGCAAAGGTAACACAATCTGCTCACGCATTTTAATGGAAGCCTTTCCATCTGGATAATTCTGCATCAATTCTTCAAAACCTGAAATCTTCAGTAACAGCCTTTTCGTTTCTGAAAATTCATTGAAGATAATTTCCCAAAATTCTCCAAATTCAGGGTCTTCTCTCATATAAGCCGTCAATGGGAAAAATGATTTGGCCAATGACATCATGCTATTTTCGATCAATGTTTTAAAGAACAAAGAATGGTCGTAAAGATGCTGGACTTTCTCCCAATTGCCGTTTTCTTCAAAATGGCGCAACGCTGTTCCTACCCCGAAGAAACCTGGAACATTTTGCTTCAATTGGCTCCAAGCACCCACAAAAGGAATGGCTCTAAGGTCATTAAAATCTAAAGCATCAGATTGGCTTCTTTTTGAAGGACGGCTTCCGATATTTGCTTTTGCATAATATTTCAAAGCGCTTCTTCTCTCTAAATAAGGAATAAATTTTGGATGGTTTTTAAAATCAGAATATTCTTTATAGCTGATTTTTGACAGTTCTTCCAGCAATTCTTTTTCATCTTCAGAAAGCTTATTTTCTCCTTTATAAAAAACTTGGTTTGCCGCTCCGGCACTCAATAGATTTTCTAAATTATAACGGCAGGATTCTAAAGTTCCAAAATTTGAACTGATCGTTTGCCCTTGAATTGTAATCTGGATTTCTTTATTTTCAATATCCGGACCCAGCGAAGCATAGAATTTATGCGTCTTTCCTCCTCCTCTAGCTGGCGGTCCGCCACGACCGTCAAAGAAAATAACTTCTATGTCATATTTTCTGGAAATTGCCGTTAAGGCTTCTTTAGCTTTGTAAATGCTCCAGTTCGCCATTAGATAACCGCCATCTTTTGTTCCGTCAGAGAAACCTAACATGATAGTCTGCTTGTCTTTTCTGCGTTTTAAATGCTTTGCATATTCTGGATTCGAGTACAAAGTATCCATAATTTGCTCTGCGTTTTGCAAATCATCTACGGTTTCAAACAACGGCACGATGTCAACAGTAGGATTTTCCCAACCACAAAGTCCGAATAAAGCATAGGTTTCTATAATATTCTGTGCGCTCTGCGTGTTGCTGATTATATAGCGGTTGGAACCATATTCGCCATTTGTTTCTTGAATCTGCTTGATTGCAAAAATTGATTCAACTGTTGATTTTGAAGCTTCTTCTTCAAACCAATTCGGATCAAGATTTGATTTTGCCTTCACCAAAATTGCAATTTTCTCTTTTTCAGAAAGCGAATCATAGTTTTCAGGAAAAATATTTAGCTTTTTATCAGAAGCTACTTTTACAATATCTTTATAAACTGCATCGTGAATTTTGCTATTTTGACGCACGTCAAGCGTTGCAAAATAGAATCCAAATAAATTTACCTTATTAATAAATTCATCTAAATCGTCTAAATAAAGTGATTGGTGGTTGTCAATGATTCGTTTTCTAACGTCTAAAAGCGTGGCTTTCATTTCTTGCAAAGTAATAAAAACTTCACCTTCAGAATAAAATGCAGAGCGGTATATTTTCTGCTCCATTTCTGTCCAAATTGTATCAACTTGGCTGAAAGTAAGCTTTCTTTTCAACTGCCTGATTTCTGCGTAATAACATCTCAAGATAGAAATACGAAGCCTTTCAGTCACTTTAAGCGTAATTTCATTGGTCACAAAAGGATTTCCGTCACGATCGCCACCTGGCCAGAAACCTAGCGTAATTATCGGATTTTGCAACAATTCTCCATCAAAAATATTCTTTTGGAAATACTGCATCATCTTTCCGGCAGTTTCATAAAATACGTTTTCAAGATACCAAGTTAAGCTGACAGCTTCGTCATAAGGAGTCGGTTTTTCCTTTTGGATAAAAGGTGTTTTTCCTAATTGCGCTAACAATTCTTTTATTCTTTTCAATTCATTATTGCGAATTGCATCTTCCAGATCAGTAATAATTCCTAAAACAGAACCTGGGTAAAACTGTGTCGGATGTGCCGTTAAAACTGTTCGAATCTTGAATTCATCAAAAAAAGCTTTCAGCTCCTTCATCTTGTTTTTTGATTCGGCTTTTTCTTTAGTGTTTCTTATGGAATTTTCTCCGTCAACATTATTTACGATTGGAAATGCGGCATCTTCAATTGCATCGAATAAAACGACCTGTCTTTCCACGTATTGGATAAAGCGAAACATCAGATCGATTTTTTCAGATTCTGGAGCGTTGTCAAGGTATTTTTCAGAGAAAAAGTCAACGATCTGCTGTGGATTCCATTGATTTTTAAAGCCTGAATCGCAGACTTCTGCAAAAAGTGGCAGGAGAATTCCAGTATTTCCAATATTATCGAAAGGAAGCGTGATTAAAATGCTGTTGTAAATCTGATATTTAGACATTACATTTTCCTCAAAACGCTCTAATTTGGGTAGATTGTACATGGTATTATTTTTCAAATGAAATTAATAAAAAAACCCTCAAGTTTTCACAAGAGGGTCTTAAATTTATAAAGGAAATATTACATATCCTTGAAAATCGTATGCATTAAACGTTTTTTATCGTTGATGCTTTCGTCAAGAGAAATCATAGTTTCAGTTCTGTAAACTCCTTCAATATCATCAATCATGAAGATGACTTCTTTGGCATGTTTTGTATCCATAGCACGAATCTTACAGAAGATATTGAATTTTCCAGTTGTCACGTGAGCCACAGTCACGAATGGAATTTCATTAATTCTTTCTAAGACAAATTTGGTCTGAGATGTGTTGTGAAGAAAAACTCCAACGTAGGCAATGAAAGAATATCCTAGTTTTTCGTAGTTTAAAGTCAAAGAAGAACCCATGATGATTCCTGCTTCTTCCATTTTTTTAACTCTTACGTGTACAGTTCCTGCTGAAATCAATAATTTTTTTGCAATATCTGTAAAAGGAACTCTTGTGTTATCAATCAGCATATCAAGTATCTGATGATCTACCTCATCTAAACGAAACTTATTCATATTATTTATTTGTTTGTATTTATTTGTAAATCCGCTACAAAAAAATTAATTTTTTTTCAATAAAAAAAGTAAATCCTTAAATAATTGGCAATCCATTAACAATTTTAACTTTTTCTCCTAAATAAAAATCAATATTTTGATCCAATTTCGGAATATTATCTAAATCATCTGAGTAAGAAGCGCCATTGGCATCATATTCAAAATGACCGTGATTTCCAGTGAGTTCGCCCATTTCAACAAGCTTTGCCACAAAGCTTATATCGTTGTCTTGGAGGACTTCAGTAAATTGAAATGCAAAATTCGTAATAATTTGTTTATTATCATAGTAAATTTTGATATTTTTATAAATGAAATCATAAAATACCGTCTTATTTTGAGGAATATTGAAATAATCGACCGTTTCCTTGCAAACTATATCGTTTTCGTAAATGCATTTCAAACCCGAAACCATGGCTATAAAAATGAATTTTCTAGTAGCTTCTCTTTGATAATCATTAGGAAAATGACCTGCTTCAAACAAAATTGTCGGCGTTCCGAGGTATTTAAATGTGTCTCCCACGCAGTTTAAGTTAAAACCGTCGTCAAATCTTCCAATATGATTCGGAATAAACTCTTGCAAAACATCATTCATGTAAGAAATTACACTCATAGCTTTTTGGCGCACTTCATTTATTTCTCGTGCTTCATTATAAGAAGGCGCTAAAAAAGAAACTGTAGCGGATTTATCAGTATCGCCGACAGCATAAATCGTGCGCTGATCGTGCAGGTTAAAACAAAAATCTGGCTTGAACTCATCAAATATCTTTCGCAAAAGCATACTTTCAGGCTGGGTCATCGCTTGAAAGTCACGATTTAGATCCACTTCATTGGCATTTACGCGAGTGTATTTTTCAGCGCCGTCAGGATTCAACATCGGAATGCAGTAAAATGTAAACGTATTTAGATAAACTTCCGCGATAGCGTCATTTGAATTTAATAGGTTTAAAAAATCAAAAAGTGCTTTTGTAGTCGTTCCTTCATTTCCGTGCATTTGCGACCACATCAAAATCTTGGTTTTTCCTGATCCAATTTGATAAGCGTAAATTGGTTTTTCTTTTACTGACTTTCCGACTTTCTCCAACTTTCCTTTCTTATATAATTGTAAAATCGGTTCTATTTTCTCTAAGGTAATGTATCTCCCAAAAAGGCTTTTCTCCTTGTTACTTTCGAATAAAAAATCAAAATCCATGCTGTAAAATTTAGATTTACAAAAGTAAACATCTTATAATTTACATTTGTAATTAGTGTTTTTAATAGTTTAAATTACTTATGTAAACATATTCTATGGTTACTCTTAAGAGAGTTTTAACTTGTAAAGTAAAAAACATATTTACTTACTCAAAGCATTTAATTTCAATAATTTAAACAAATTCAATTAAAGCAATTTATTTAGTTTAATTTACATTTTACAATTGTAAAATAGGATTTGTTTACAATTATATTTACATTTGTAAATAATCAATTTTACAAATGTATTTACAATGGTAAACACTGATGATTTCATCAAACGCATTGAGATAATTCTAGACTATTATTCACTAACAGCGTCCTCCTTTGCCGATAAAATTGGCGTACAGCGTTCCAGTCTTTCCCATCTCCTATCTGGCAGAAACAAACCCAGCTTGGATCTAATTTTAAAAATTACGTCTATATTTCCAGATGTGGATTTGTATTGGATTTTGAACGGAAAAGGAAGTTTTCCAAAAAGTGATGAAAAAGCAATTGCAGAAGAAAAGTTGCCTGTTCAGGAAGAAAAAAATGCTGATTTATTCAGCAATTCTGGTGAACCTAATGTAAAAGTAGCAACCATTTCAGAAGCATTAATTAAAAATGCCACTTCTTCTGATATAGAAAAGATAGTAATTCTCTATAAAGACGGTACTTTCAGCGAATTTAAGCCACGATAATATTCAAAAAAGAAAACCCCAATCTGAAACAGATTGAGGCTTTCAAACCAATAAAACAAACACAAAATTTTAATCTCTTAAATAGATTCCTGTAACTCCAGGCTCTGATCTTGCCGTTAATGGTGATGCGTCAGCTTGTGCCGAGGTTGGATAAGCAAAACTTAATACTCGCCCACCTTGGTTCAGTCTTTCTGCAACATATATTTTTTTGTTATCTTCATCAAAAGAAACGTCAACTGGATTTCCTAGAGTTGAATTTGGACCGTAAATTCTTTTCTGACTTGCTAACGAAATGGTGCCGTCATTAGCAGTTCCAGAGAATACTGAATTGAAATTTTCAATGACAATTAGACCTCCATCAACATCTGAAGTAGCAAGACCTACATCGGTCAAAACCATGGTATTACCTTCGTGGTGAATTCCGTGAGTTCTTACTAAACCTTCAATGGTAACTTTTTTATCTGGTGATAAATTTCCAGTTGGTTTTGAGAAGATATTATTAAAAACTGCAATTCTGCTGCTTAAATCTTCTACAGCATATAAATTGCCATCTTCAATATCGATTCCCCAAAGTTTAAACGGAATCGTAAATGATTTCTCTAATGTGAAACCCGTAGCAGTTCTTTGGTAAACTACCAATTTATTAACTAAACCGTTTGCATCAGATTGGTCTTGTACAACTACTACTCTGCTTCCATCCACAGAAATTTCTCTTGCATTTGTAAAATCTCCCGATGGTCCGCTTGCTGTCATGGTAAGTGAGGTTCCCGATCCAGTTAAAGCCGCATTAAAGCCTCCATAAACTTCGAGCCTGTTGTTCGTTCTTGACGCGACAATAATTTCGTCTTTGTCATCATCATAGTAAATTCCGTCAGCATCTGCAGATTCTATCGAAAAATTTCTTGCTGCTGGAGAAGCTACCATCAGGTCGGTATAGCTGATTTTCCCAGACGTGTTGCTTGAAGTGAAAAGCGCTAATTCATCGCTATTTCCGTTGTTGTTTCCTGAATCATCGTCATCGCTACACGAGACAAATCCGATTGCGCCAAAAGCCAGCGCTGCCATAAAAAATTTGTTTTTCATAATTTGTGGTTATTAAATGGTTGAACATACTCTAAATTACGAATCAAACTTACTTATGGTTTTACAACAAATATTAAAATTTTATTAAAATTAAAAACTATTCTCTGGAATTTTACCTTTCACGCCTTTAAATAGTAGCTTTAAAGCACTAAAATCTTCTACAATATTTCCTGTCGGATAAAAGGCCTGATGGAGTACAACTTGTTTTTTAGAATAATCAAAGGCGATGGGAATTATCGGAACTTTTGCCTTCAATGCGATGTAATAAAATCCTGTTTTCCAGTCATCAACTTTTTTCCTAGTTCCTTCTGGAGCAATGGCCAGGCGAAAATTTTCTCTTTTATTAAATATTTCAGAAATGGCTTCTACAGTATTTTGTCGAGAATTTCTATTTAATGGCGCACCTCCCATCCACCGAAAATAATATCCGAATGGAAACCGGAACAATTCTTTTTTGGCTACATAATTTATTTCCAAATCAATAATTCCTCTGGTTAAAAGTCCGATATAAAAGTCGTGCCAGCTAGTGTGAGGCGCAACTACCATCACGCTTTTTTTGATTTTTGGATCCATCTTTCCTACGATCTTCCATCCCATCAATCTAAAAAAAATAATCTTGTAAATAATTTTCTTCATCCTTAATTATTTTATGTAAATGTAATATTTATCGTTTATTTTTGGGTAAAATTAAATTTTGTGTTCAAGAAACTCTTCAGTTATATCATTCCTGTAAATATCCACAAGCAAAATTCTGCCATCAGCAAGAATATTGAAATTACGTGGGCAAACGGCGAACTGGTTTTAGATTCGAAGAATACAAATTATTCCTACGGAAGTCTGCAGCGAATCCTCAGAAAAGGGTTGAAAAGCATCGGCTACGAAAGAATTCTGGCAATGGAAAACATTCTTGTTTTAGGAGTTGCAGGCGGAAGCGTAATCAAAACGTTATCCGAAGAAATAAAATTTAAAGGTAAGATAACAGGAGTTGAAATTGATCCAGAAATTATCAAGATCGCCAACTCCTATTTTCATTTGGACGAGATTCCTAATTTTAAAGTCATAATTGATGATGCTTTTGAATTTGTCTTGAAAACCAAAGAAAGATACGATTTGATAATCATTGATATTTTCCAGGACACGACGATGCCTAATTTTTTGTTTGAAGAATTTTTCCAAAATAGAACTTGTTTCCTATTGAAAGAAAAAGGCATTATCCTTTTCAATACAATGTGCCTTTCTGAAAAAGAAAATCTCCGCAATAAGAAATATTTGGAAAATGTAAATTCTGAATTATTCATTGCGAGAACGATACCTCGTGTCGAAGAACACAACGAACTGATCATTTTAGAGCGAAAATAATTTAAGCGAAAATTCACAAAATTTAACTTCAAAAAAAATCATTTCCTCCTTACCTTTATAACTCAATTTTATAAAGATGTCTGAACTCCAAATACTTTCCCGCGCATACTTCGAAGATTTTAAAAAATCATTACAGCCTACTTTCGAAGCCGATTTTCTTTCGATAAAATCAAAACCGATGGATCCAGATTCGTTTAAAGGTTATAATTCTAACGCGGTTGTATTTTCTTCTAGAATTGAAGGCGAAAAAATAGAACTTGATGACTATTTGAAATATAAATTGCTAAAAAATACTGTGGAAGAAGATTTGGTTGAAAAACCAGACGATTTATATGAAGCCTATATTTTCGCTCAAAGGGAAAAGCTTAAATTTGATAATTTTTTCAAGGCGCATTCCTTACTTTCAAAAAGCCTTTTACCGCAAGAACAGCAGGGAAGAATGCGTTTTGGACAGAAAGTAATTTCAGCTGAAAAAGACGGAAAAATCACGTATGAAGCTTGCCAAGCATCAGATGTTCCAAAGGAATTCAGGAAATTATTTGAAGATATTGACTACTTATTAAAGAAAAATTTGACTTTGGAAGAAAGCTTTTATTTTGCTTCGTATATTCATTTGGTCTTTGTAAAAATTCATCCTTTTGACGATGGAAACGGCCGTTCTGCACGACTTTTAGAAAAATGGTTTTTAGCTAGAAAATTAGATCTTGCCGTTTGGAGCATCCATTCTGAAAAATATTACTATGATAATTTGATGGAATATTACAAGAATTTGGAAGATGTTGGTTTTTTTTATGATGATTTGGATTATGGAAAAGCGACTGGTTTTTTGGGAATGTTGAGTAAGGCCATTTCTTATGAATAAATGAAATAATTATTTTTTTGAGACTAATTTCAACTTTAACTCTTTAGAAAGGTTATTCTTATTGAAACCAGCAGAACTTAAAAAAATATTATCTGATATTTTATGAGTATCAATCAACAACCTCATTTGATTAACTTTAAATGTTTTCTCTCTTTCGATTTTAACATACTCATATATCATTCCTGAAAGTTTTTTTTCATAGAAGTTTTGGAATTTAAATTCAATTGTATTTTTTTTAGATTTTATATTTGACCTCCAAATACTGTCTTTACTTTGCTCTAAATAATTAAATTCTAAAACTCTAATATTTTTATTATTTGGTTTTAAATTTTCAAACTTACTATGCAAAGTAATCTTACCTCGATATACATTTGGAATGTCAGTTTTCTTAATTTCTAAATCATAATAATGACTTACTAAAGTATCCAGCACATTGAATTTAAATTGTTTGAACTGATTTAAAATTGTATCATTTTGTTTAGAAATATAAACTTCTGCTTCTTGCCTTACCCCGTTATGTAAATCAATATCAAACCAAAATCTAGTATATAAGCTGTCTACGAAAAAAACATTTTTTTCATCTTGAAATTGTTTTTCTTTTTCTTGGCACGAGAAAAGCATTAATATAAATAGAACCGTAACTTTTTTCATCGAACTCCAATTTATAAATTACAGCATCTGCCTCGCCTTTTCTAAATCTTCAATAGTATCAATTCCAATTCCAACATGCGTGGTTTCGACCATTTTGATTTTCTTTCCATATTCCAAGTAACGAAGCTGTTCTAATTTTTCAGAAGCTTCCAAAGATTTCATCGGAAGGCTATAAAAATCCAACAAAGCCGGTTTTCTAAAAGCATAAATTCCGATGTGCTGAAAATAGCGAACGCCTGCGTTTTCCTCCCTAGGATATGGAATTACAGATCGTGAAAAATACAATGCGAGTCCGTTTTGATCTACAATTACTTTCACATTATTCGGATTTGCGATTTCCTCCTTGTCTTTAATTTCACGCATCAATGAAGCCAAATCGATTTGACGTGCTTCATCATTTTTAAAAACTTCCAATAATTTTTCTAGCGGTTCTTTGTTGATAAAAGGTTCGTCGCCTTGTACGTTTACAACAATATCTACATCTAGATCTTGAACGGCTTCGGCAATTCTGTCGCTTCCTGATTCGTGTTCTTTCTGGCTCATGATAGCTTTGCCTCCATTGGAAACAATTTCATCAAAAATCAAATCAGAATCCGTTACCACAAAAACATCATCAAATAAATCAGTTGCAACTGCCGATTCATACGTTCTTAAAATGACTGTTTTTCCGCCTAAATCTTGCATTAATTTAGCGGGAAATCGTGTAGATGCGTAACGTGCGGGAATGACTGCGATTATTTTCATTTTTGAAGAGTTGCAAAGTTTAGAGTTGCAAAGTTACAAAGATTAGAAGGAAATTTATTTTTGATTAATGGCGTAAAATATAGATAGATTTATTTCATTCAACTTTAATCCAATTTTTACCTAATTTGTTAATGTCAACGTTACGTTCTAGATAATTTCTGAAAGGTCCAAAATCATAAACTCTGTTAGACAAATATATTTTTTCATTAGTTTTCCAATTAATGTAATATTGCTCATTAATTTTTTCAGACGTGCTTTCCTTATTGTGATAAATTGTTTTCAAATCAAAATACTGAACTTGAGGATCGATTTTTAATGAATAAAGAGTAAAATTTAGTACTAAAAATAGAAGTAAAATTGAATTAGCAACAAATAAACTATTTTTTAAAAACAGATGTTTAATTTTCTTTAAAAACAAAAAAATTATCAAAGTAAGGTAAATACAAAATATACTAAAAAAAATACCGAAAAACCTATTCATCGTTGCTGATTGAAATTCCAAATTCGGAAATAAAAGGTATAGTAAACAGACAGCTGTAAATACAACCGAAGTTATGATTAAATTGAATTTGTTTGTTAGCATTATTCTGATAGATGAAATTTAATATATTTTTTAAGCTGTCAATTTACTCCTCCAGAAAACTTTCATCTTTAAAACCAATCAAATACAATTTATCTTTAGCCCTCGTAATTGCAGTATAAAGCCAGCGAATATAATCTCTGTCAATACCGTTTGGCAAATAGGGCTGTTCTACAAAAACGGTATTCCATTGGCCTCCTTGTGATTTATGACAGGTAATTGCGTACGAGAATTTGACTTGCAAAGCATTAAAATAGGGATTCTCTTTTACCTTTTGGAACTTTCGATAATTCGTTCTTTCGTCCTCATAATCTAGCATTACTTCTTGGTACAATCGGTTAGATTCGTCATAAGAAAGCGACGCCGATTCACTCGTCAAGGTATCTAAAATCAATACGGTTTCAAAAGGTTTCTGGTTCGGATAATCGACCATTCTGATTTTTACCGTGGCGAATTTAAAGCTGTACAATTCCTGCATTTTGTAGATTTCCAAAACTTCGATGATATCGCCGTTGGCAATAAAATCGGTTTCTGTAGAATCCTTCAACCAGAAATAATTATTTTTTACGACCATCAAAAAATCGCCTGTGGAAAGCTCGCTTTCCTTGTCGAGAATTCTGGTCCTGATTTGCTGATTGTAAGCGTTAGCTCTTTTATTGGAACGAACGATAAACGCAGTATCTTCCAAACCATAATTGCTGTAAGCGCCGTGAATGGCATCTTGAATATCATAACCGTCGGTCAATCTAACAATGTCTTTGAAGTTTTTTACATCAAATTTAAAATCTTCGAAGAAATCATCATTCAGCTGCTCACGAAGTTCAGTTGCATTGAACAGAATTCCAGAGTTTTCTTCCTGACGCATGACTTCGTCAAATTCAATGTGGGCGATTTCCATGTCATAATTTCTGGAAAGCAAATCAATGTCGAGTGCCGGTGAAATATCCAGATTTACGGGTGGCAACTGCGCCGTATCTCCCAATAAAATCATTTTGCAATTTGTTCCAGAATAGACATAATAAATCAAGTCATCAAGCAAAGATCCGTTTTCATACATTCTCGAATCTGAACTGGAATCTGAAATCATTGACGATTCATCGACTATAAAAACCGTATTCTTATGCTTGTTCTGCTGTGTTGTAAAACTTACGCCGCCACCTTTTGTCTTTGGATAATAAATCTTTTTATGAATTGTATGCGCTGGTTTTTGGGAATAATTTGCAATGACTTTTGCGGCGCGGCCTGTTGGAGCCAAAAGCACATATTTTTTATTTATCTCGGTAAGATTATTGACAATTGTAGAAATTACGGTCGTCTTTCCTGTTCCGGCATATCCTTTTAAAACAAAGATTTCGTCTTGTTTTGAGTTGGTCAAGAACTCGGCTATTTTCTGAAAAAAGATGTCCTGTTTTACCGTTGGATTAAAAGGAAATTTTGTTTTTAAGGTCTTATAAAAAAGTGCGGCAGTCATTTTTAGGATTGGTTTTAAACAAAATTAGATTCTCGTTGAAGAATCTAATTTAAGATATAAATGCGGGAATCGGCGGGAATAAATTTTATTTATTGATCGCGTCGTAAATTACTTTTTGAATATTCTCTCTTACGTTTTCCTTCGAAAGCGTGTTCGGAGCGTTTGAATCGGGATAAGTTCTATTGGAAAGGAAAATATAAACCAGTTCTTTTTCAGGATCAGCCCAAGCCATTGTTCCAGTAAATCCGGTATGTCCAAAGCTTGAAGTAGATGTACAACCGCAAGTTGGTCCTGAAGTGCCTGGCAATTGCTGTTTGTCAAAACCAAGCGCTCTTCGATTTCCTTCCTTGCAGAAATAACAGGTATTGAACGTGTCAAAGGTCAGCGGTGTAAAAAACTGAACGCCACCATAATTTCCTTTTTGAAGAAACATCTGCATGATTTTGGCTAAATCCATCGTGTTAGAAAAAATTCCGGCATGACCGCCGACACCGTCTTGCATTGCTGCGGCCATGTCGTGGACATAACCTTGAATGGTTTGGTGGCGGAAATAAGTATCTTCCTCCGTTGGCGGAATTATGCTCATGTCAAACTTGCGAAGCGGATTATATCCCGTTTTATAAGCGCCTAATTTTTTATAGAAATTATTTTCAGAAAGCGAATCTAAACTTTTTCCAGTTGTTTTCTCTAGATAATCTTTCAATATGATAAATGTAAAATCGCTGTATTTGTATTCCTTTTTCGGAAGCAATTTGCTGTCTGCAATTCTCTTGATAATCGTATCTTTATAATCATTTCTCAGAAATAAATTTTCAGTAACCTGCATTGAAAATTCTGGAGTAAATGTCTTTTTATAATACTTATCGCTCGGCATTTTATTGGCATCCAAAGTCGCCTGATAAAACGGAATCCAAGCTTGAAGCCTTGCGTAGTGCGACAAAAGCTCTTTAAAAGTAATGTCTTTTTTGTCGGTATTTGCGAATGCCGGAACCATTGCTCCTAATTTTGTTTCCAATGTAAATTTCTTCTGATCATACAATTGCATCACATCCGGAAGCGTAGAAACCATTTTAGTCAACGAAGCCACATCATAAATATCAGAATTTTTTACTTTCACTTGATTTTTATAATCGTGGTAACCAAAAGATTTTTGGTACACAACTTTTCCTTTTCTGGCTACTAAAATCTGCATTCCCGGCGCCATATATCTATCAATAGCGTTATTAGCAATTTTGTCAATTTTATCTAAAACTGCAGAATTCATCCCGACATTTTCAGCAATAGAAAATCCCAATCTGTTGAGTTTTTTTGTTCGCAGACCGTCGTTGATTTTGAATTGTGATCCAAGTGACACAGGCAATTTTCCTTTAGCTTCCACAGCTCCGAAAAGCAATTGTGCCGAAACATTTTGGGCAACATCGCTGTTTTGATACGATACAACCAATCCTTCAATATCGTCGAAAGAATTTATAGGCAAAAGTGAATAAGGCTTTGCAAAAACATCCAAAATCACCTTGTTGTTTTTCGCAATTTCTTGTAATTTCACCAACTCGTCCATTGTGAAATCATGCTTTTTCCAAGCGCCGTCAGCTTTATGGAAACCTACAATTACTGTCGTATAATTTTTAAGTTCTTCTAAAAGCAAATGTATGCTGTCATTAGAAACTTCAGTAACGTCAGTATATTCTTTAAGCGTATTTACAAACGCACTATTGCTGTCATCACCTAATTTTACGTAGGCAATTTTCTCTTTCTCAATATCTTTTATAGGAAGAATTTCATCTTGATTTTTTAAAACCGTAATCGCATTTTCATACAATTCATACTGCAACGCTTCGTCTTCAGCATTGTTCATATCCTTATATAAATACGGAATTTCAACTGGTTTGTAATTGTTCAAGCCAACCTGATATTTGTATTTTAAAATCTTTTTTACTGATTTGGCAAGCCTTTCTTCTGTAATCAAAGTATCTTGGTAAGCCACGCAGATTTTCTCTAGAGCCAACGGCACATTTTCTGCAAAAAGCAAAATATCATTTCCTGCTAGAAAAGCTTCCAAATCAATATCTCCAGGCTGTTTAAAATTGCTGGCTCCTTTCATATTCAGGGCATCCGTAAAAATCAAACCTTTGAAATGAAGCTGGTTTTGAAGAATATTTGTCACCACGTTATAAGAAAGCGAAGTCGGATAATTCTCACGAGGTTCTAAACTTGGTACGTTTAAATGCGCTACCATAACGCTTGCCAATCCTTCTCTGAACAATCTTTTATACGGATAAAATTCCACCTCATTGATTCTTTCTTTCGAAAAATTTACGACAGGAAGCGTGTGGTGAGAATCTGTAGAAGTATCGCCGTGGCCAGGAAAATGCTTTCCGGTTGCCAAAACGCCTTGTTTTTGAATGCCTTTCATCAAAGCCGAAGCTCTGTTAGTCACATTCATTTTATCTTCTCCGAAAGAACGGTTTCCGATAATCGGGTTTTTCGGATTGGTATTGATGTCTAAAACTGGCGCAAAGTTAAAATGCACGCCAATTCTTCGGCTTTGGATTCCGTATCTTTCTCCAACTTCCTCGATAAGTTTCATGTTTTGTACGGCGCCCAAAGTCATATTCCAAGGAAAACGCATGACTGAATCGAGACGCATTGCCAAACCCCATTCTGCGTCAATCCCCACAAATAAAGGAACTTTTGCTTTCGACTGGTAACGGTTTGTCAATTTCGCCTGACGAACTGGTCCACCTTGAAAGAAAATCACACCGCCAATTTTTTGCTGTTTTACCAACCTTTCAATCGCATTTGTGTGAACGGAATCTTTATTAGAATACGCGGCAACCATAAAAAGCTGTCCGATTTTTTCTTCGAGAGTCATTTTATTGTAGATGCTATCCACCCAGGCTGATTCTTTGGTCTCTAACGTTATCGACGGCTTAAATTTATTTAGCTGTGCAAAAGTAATCTGGCTGAAAAACAGCAAGGCAATAATATATCTCATCAAAAAATGTTTTTAGAAAAATCGGCTATGCCAGCTCTCATTAGCCGGAACTTCCCAATATTCGTGCCATTCGCCAACGGTATTCACGAGATTATTAAACACAATCGTATTTCCTGAAACCGCTTTTTCTTTCGCCATTTTCTTGAATTCAATCAATGGCTTATGCGCGATATGCTCGCCCAATTTAAAAGTCACGTTCATCTTGTCAAGCAAATCAACTTCATATTTTTTCTCCAAATCTTGGATAAATTGAACGGAAGCGTCAATTGAACAGCCTGTTGCGTTCTGCACTTCTTGATTTACGGCTAAAATGATAAAACGGTTGTATTCTAATTGATAAGAAGCTTCAAGCGAAGTTCCGTGCGCTGCCCAACTTTCGATAAAAATTTTTAGTTCAGCCTCAATTGCAGCAAATTCTTCGTCTGAAAATTTTCTGTTAGATTGATAAATCCAGATTTTTGATTCATCTGGTAAATTTTCAAAAGGAACGTACATAATTTATATTTTTTTAATGCTTTGGATAACTTTATAATTTCTGAAATCCTTAGCTTTTGCATCATAAAACTCTTGTTCCCAGTAATCTATGGAAACTTTGTCGTTTTTCTTTAATTTATTTTCTGTCAAAATATCTGCACCTTCAAAAAACGTCAATAGCAACATTGAGTGTGTTCGTCCTGAATTATCTTTGACATCTATGGTCATAAATTGTTCTGATTTGACAGCTACAATTTGGCCTTCCACTGTTGAAACTGGTTGCGTTTCCTCATCTTCAAAACTGCTTCCGGCAATCAACCTAAAAACATCCGGACAGGCAGAAGCCATTTTCAGGCCAATATCTGTTCCTAATTTTTCCATGCCGTCGCCTTCCATCACATTTCCATACTTTGCTGTAAGTTCTTTTTCGTGATTTGAATAGCTTGTAATGATACAAAAACCTAATTCTAATTGAATTTTATCCGCAGGCAAATCTTTTAATTGCTCTGCTTTTGCAGTTGCGCAAGAACAGACTTCTTTTACCACATTGTCAAGAATATCTTGGCTGTTAGCGTTTAAAAAAAATAAACAAAATAAAAATACGAGTACTGAGTTTTTCATAAATGTGTTTTGGATTACAAATCCTTTGCGTTTGCAATAAGTTCGGCAATATCCATCACTTTTACTTCAGCTTCTTTTTCTTTATTTTTCACGCCGTCAGTCAGCATCGTGTTGCAGAATGGACAGCCTGCTGCGACGATATCTGGTTTCGTTTCCAGCGCGTCTTCCGTTCTTTCAATGTTTACCTCTTTATTTCCTGGTTCGGCATCTTTAAACATTTGAGCACCGCCGGCACCACAGCAAAGTCCGTTTGCTTTTGAACGCTTCATTTCAACTAATTCCACATCCAATTTTTCAATCAATTCTCTTGGCGCTTCATAAATTTTATTGGCTCTGCCAAGGTAACACGGATCGTGAAACGTAATTTTTTTACCTTTAAACTGCCCACCTTCGATTGTCAATCTTCCAGCGTCTAAAAGTGATTTTAAAAACTGCGTATGGTGTACAACTTCATAATTTCCGCCTAATTCAGGATATTCGTTTTTCAACGTGTTAAAGCAATGCGGACAAGCCGTAACAATTTTTTTAGCCTCATAAGCATTCAGAACCTCAATGTTCATCATCGCCTGCATTTGGAACAAAAACTCATTGCCCGCTCTTTTCGCAGGATCGCCAGTACAACTTTCTTCAGCTCCAAGAACCGCAAAGGAAACTTCGGCTCTGTTCAAAATCTTGACAAAAGCCTTCGTAATTTTTTTTGCCCTATCATCAAAGCTTCCGGCGCAACCTACCCAAAATAATACTTCTGGCTGTTGTCCTTGAGCAAGCATTTCTGCCATTGTCGGCACTGATAAAACTTCTGACATATTTTTAGATTGTTAGATTATTTAGATTATTAGACCGTTTAGATTTCTAAATATCGAAAAATCTAATAATCTAATGATCAATTTTTACTCGTGGTGTTCGTCATCAAAAACCTGTATTTTCACTTCTTTGTCAACCAAATCAGTAAATTTTCCTCTGTAACGAGTTGCTTTTACCAAGTGATTGTCAATCCAGTGGTAATTTCCTCCACGTGGTTTTCCCATCACCATTCCGTGGTATTTGAAACCGTGCAATTTTAGCCATTGCTCAGTCACTTCACGGTGCGCTTCTGTTCTTGACGTAAAGAAAAATATAATGTGTCCTTCGTCATACCAGCGGTTTAAGGTTGCTAATGCGTCAGGATATAATTCAGCTGTAAGCATTCTTTCAGGCTCTTCGTTTGGAATATCGTCGCAGATAGTTCCGTCGATATCGATAAGATAATTCTTAATTCCTTCTGGAAGTATCGGACTGATCGCTTCTCCGTTTTCTGAAACGGCTAATAAGTTTTTATCGATGTCTTCTGTTTTCATTGTATTCTAAAAATTTATTGTGTTGAGGGGTTTTAATCGTATGATACTATAAATAGGTACAATTAGTTTTCGTTTTTCCAATTTAAACGGTCTTGCTGGCTGTATTGCCAAGGCGCTCCGTTATTTTCTACATTGGTCATCATTGCGTTTAACGACATTGGTGCGGCACTTTGTTCCATAACCAAATAACGTCTCATGTCCATAATTATAGAAAGCGGACTGATATTTACCGGACATTCTTCCACGCAAGCATTGCAAGTTGTACACGCCCAAAGTTCTTCTGGCGTAATATAATCATTCAGCAAAGTCTTGTTATCAGGAACAAAAACACCTTTGTTTGCGTCGATATTTCTACCCACTTCTTCCATTCTATCACGCGTATCCATCATGATTTTTCGGGGAGAAAGTTTTTTCCCGGTAATATTTGCCGGACAGGCAGAAGTACAGCGACCGCATTCTGTGCAAGTGTAAGCGTTTAAAAGCTGTACCCAATTTAGATCTTGAACATCGCTGGCGCCAAATTTTGTCGGTGCTGCATTTTCATCCACCGGCTGTGCGGCAAATGGATCTGCATTTGGATCCATCATCAGCTTTACTTCTTTTGTAACTGATTCAAGGTTATCAAATTTTCCTTTAGGGTTCAAATCTGCAAAATAAGTATTTGGAAAAGCTAAAAGTATGTGCAAATGCTTAGAAAAATAAAGGTAATTCATGAATACCAAAATTCCGGCAATGTGCGACCACCAAAGCGCTCTCTCTATAATTATTAAGGAATCAATATTTATATTGCTGAATAGTGGCGTTAAAAATTGGCTGATCGGAAATGCGCCTGCCTGAATATAATGTTGCGCTCCTTTTTGCTGTAAAGCCAAATCAGAAGCATTTAACAAAAGGAAAAGCAACATCAGGACAATTTCAAAATACAAAATGTAATTTGCATCGCTTTTCGGCCATCCTTTTAAATCATTATGGATAAATCTTTTCAGCTTGATAATGTTTCTTCTTACTAAAAAAGTAACGACAGAAACTAAAACCAAAATGGCAAGAATCTCAAAAGAACCGATCAATACGTCATAAAATCCGCCCATAAAAGCGAAAACGCGATGCGTACCGAAAAGACCGTCAATGATGATTTCGAGAACTTCAATATTGATAATTACAAAGCCCAGATAGACAAATATGTGTAAAACTCCGGCAATCGGACGTTTGACCATTTTTGACTGGCCTAAAGCGATCAGCGCCATGTTTGCCCAACGCTCTTTTGGATTGTCAGAACGGTCGATATCTTGGCCTAATTTAATATTGCGAATCAGCTTTTTTACATTTACAGCAAAAAATCCGAAACCTAAACCAAGCAAAATGGCAAACAGAATATTGTCTATGTAGCTCATCAGGATTTTATTTTAAAGTATCCTTTACTTCTTCTTTTGGCGCAACGTAAGGTTTTGGTTTTTTACCAAAAACTGAAAAATGAACATAACGTTTTGGGTTTTGTTTGAAATCAGCCAAAAGCTGTTTCGCTTCAAGTGAAGCACCTTCTAAGTTATTATACATTTTATCATCTTTAAGCAATTTACCCAAAGTTCCTTTTCCAGCCTGAACATCGTTAACGATTTTGTCAACATTTGCCAATGTTTTTTCTAATTTTTTGAAAGCTTGTCCGATTTTCGCATCGTTTAGCGAATCAGAAAGCGTTGCGAAATTTCCGGTAGCTTTGTTTAAGTTGGCCAAAGTTCCGTCAAGATTTGCTTTATTTCCTGAGATAATTGCGTTCAAGTTTTTTGAAGCTTCGCTGAATTCTTTCATAGTCACAGAAAGTTCTGCTATAGAAACTCTCAAGTTATCTTGGGTTCTCGCGTCAAAAACTCGGTTTAGGCTGATTAACAAACTATCTGCAGAAACTACAGTGCTTTCCACTTTCTTTTGTAGCGGATTTAATTTGTCTGCAACCGTTGAAAGCATTCCTGGTTTTACGTCAGTGGACAAAGTTGCGCCGTCTTCCGCTAAAACCGGATCTTTAAAATTAGGAATAATTGCGATATTTTTTCCGCCTAATAATCCAGGCTCATAAATTGATGCAATACTCGTTCTTGAAATTGGAAAATCAGTCTTCACCTGAATTTCTACAAGCAGTCTTCCGTCGGTGTGCAACGTGATGCTTGTTACTTTCCCAACATTAAGTCCATTGATTGTTACAGGAGCAGATGGCGCAAGGCCTTCGACTTCGTCATAAACGGCATAAAATGTTTTGTAACTATTAAAAAGATCTCTTCCTTTTAAGAAACTGTATCCCCAGATAAATAATAAAATGGAGGAGATAACTAAAATTGCGGTTTTTACTTCTCTTGATATTTTCAAAGCTTGGTGTTTTTAAACAAATTTAAGTATTTATTTCAAAAAGAATTCATAAAATTACTTTAATGCTTCTTGAATGCTAATTTTTTTGCCGTTTTTGAAGGCGATTAGATAAGACGACGTAAAGCCTTTTGCTTTCGCTTCAGACACTAATTGCTTGGCAGCTTCATAATTAGCTGTTTCTCCATACATATATTTGTAAAGATTTCCTTCAGAAACCATTGAAATATTATCGAGTCCTTTGAAGTTGCTTGGCACCAAATCAAGTTTTGTACCGCTGGCAGAAATCTGAACTTTAAAAATTACGCCTTTTGCATCGCTTTTAGTTTCGGCTTTGGCAACAGGTGCTTTTGTTTCTGTAGTTTTTGCGGTGTCTTTCTTTGCAGGAGCTACAGTTTCTTTTGGTTTTTCAACGCGCATGTCTTCTTTGTCAATTCTATTTTCAACAGAAGTGCCACCATAATATTCTTTTTTATAGCCCATGATTGCATCGGCCACTGCTTTTGCAATTTCGTTTTGGCCTTCTTCAGAATTCAAATACTGACCTTCGTTTTTATTCGAAATAAAACCCATCTCAATCAAGACGCTCGGCATGGAAGTTTTATGCAGAACCATAAATGGCGCCTGCTTAACACCTCTGCTTTTTCTGCTCAGCTGTTTGTCAAAATTGTCTTGAATCTTGCTTGCCACGGCAATTCCTTGTTCTAAATGTTCTTCTTGCATCAAGGTAATTCCGATCAATGATTCAGGAGATTTTGGATCATAGCCAGCATATTTTACTTTATAATCAGATTCTAACGTAATTACCTCATTTTCGTTTTTTGCAACTTCAAGCGCAGATTTCACTTTGGTAAGTCCCATTACATAGGTTTCTGTTCCAAAAGCATCCGCATTTGGATTAGAGTTGCAGTGAATTGATACGAATAAATCAGCATTGGCGCGGTTTGCAATATTGGCACGCTCTACTAATTCGATGAAAACATCAGAATTTCTGGTAAAGATAACATCCACATTTGGCTGTTTATCAAGAAGCTTTCCTACTTTTTGAACAACGGCAAGCGCGATATTTTTTTCTACAAAATTACTTTTTACAGCGCCATAATCTTTTGCCCCGTGGCCAGCGTCAAGAACCACTTTAAATTTCCCGCCAGACTGACTGAAAGCGGTAAAAGATACTAGGCAAATTGCTAAAGCGAACGTGTGTTTGATTTTCTTAATGGTGTACATATTTTGTTAAAGTTAATTTTAATAAAAATGCTATGGTTATAATTTCGTTATTTACTTATTTTTGCGAAAAATATATGTAAGTTTGGCACGTCAAAAATTAAGCCATATTTTTACAAAAATAGTATTTAAACCTTTGCGCACAAACTTATTTCATATCGTTTTATCAGCATTTTTCCTAACACTAGGAAGTGCGGAATTATATTCTCAAGAGAAAAAAAATAATTCAACTACAATACCCGCTGAAAAACAGAAAGATACAGCAACGGTAAGCGTTACAGACATCTTAAAACCTGTTGATTCTACAAAGACAGACAGCATCAAACCAAAAAAAGGTTTTCTGGAAAGTCGCGTGAAACGTAAAGCTCTAGATTATGAGAAGATGGATCAAAAGAAGAAACTTCTTACTTTATATAATCAAGCTGAACTTTATTACCAAGATTTTGAGCTGAAAGCCGGAATCATCGTAATGGATTATTCTAAGAACGAAGTTTATGCGGGACGAATAAAAGATTCACTCGGAAATTATACCCAAAGACCTGTTTTTAAGCAAGGTGCCAATGTAATTGAGCCCGATTCTATTCGATTTAACACGCAGACAAAAAAGGCATTGGTGTGGAATTCGCGTTCAAAGCAAGGTGAAATGAGCATCAAAGGTGAAATTACAAAGAAAGAAAACGACTCAGTATATTTCATAAAAAACGCCAGAATCACGACTTCAAAAGATATTGATAATCCAGAATATTACTTTTTAGCGAGAAGGCTTAAGCTTGTTCCTGGTAAAAAAGTCGTCGTCGGACTAACAAATATGGTCATTGCTGACGTTCCTACCCCGCTTGGAATTCCGTTTTCGTTTTTTCCAATGACAGACAAAGGCGGCACATCCGGATTAATTCTTCCTTCGCCAAACGACACGAACCGACAAGGATTTTCTCTTCAAAACGGAGGACTTTACTTGGCACTTTCAGATAATTATGACCTTGCGATTTTAGGAGATTATTATACTAATGGAAGTTATGCCATGCGTTTTGAGTCGAGTTATGCAAAAAGATACAACTATCGAGGCAATGTGAATGTGCGTTTTGAAAATCAAATTCAAAGTGAACGCGGTTTTCCAGATTATTCGCGCCTTTCGAACTACAATATCCAATGGTCACACATGAAGGATACTAAATCGAGTCCGAATTCAACGTTTTCTGCGTCGGTAAATATGGGTAGTAGCAAGTATTACCAACAATCACTGAATCAGGCAAATATTGGTTCTGCACTGAATAATACTATGAATTCCTCTATCTCTTATTCAAAGCGATTCAATACTGTTCCGCAGGTAAATATGTCGATTACGGCACAGCATTCTCAAAATACGCAGACAGAGCAAATAACAATGACATTGCCTACTTTTCAAGGAAGCGTGGACAGGGTATTTCTTTTTGCTTCAGAAGACGAAGTTAAAAAAGGATTCATAAAAAACATGAACATTCAGTATAACTTGAATGCTCAAAACCAGATTACTACCTATGATTCTTTGTTCTTCAAACCGCAAATGTTCAGAGATGCAAAAGTAGGTTTCAGACATTCGATTCCGTTGAGCACTAACTTTAAGTTTTTAAAGTATTTGAGCGTTTCGCCACAGGCAACTTACGAAGAAGTTTGGACATTAAACACTACAGAAAAAAGGCCTAATTCTACCGGAATTGCAGAAAATTATAACGTCAGAGGATTTGATTCGTATAGAACCTATAACTTCAATACCAGCGTTTCCACAACCATATATGGAACTTTTAATTTTGGTGAAGGCAAAAGAATTCAAGCAATCAGGCACTTGATGAAACCGTCTATCGGCTATACTTATACGCCAAATTTTGACCGCTATTATGATACTTTTGACCCCGATGGAAATGGAACTAGATTAGCAGAATACAGCAGATTTGAAAATACGGCTTATGGACCTCCGAGCAGAGGAAATTCTAATATTCTGTCGTTCAATTTGACCAATACTTTTGAAGCTAAAGTACGCGATCAAGACAGTACAAAAACAGAGCCTAAAAAAGTAATGCTTTTAAACAGCTTGGCCTTTAGCACGAATTATAACATCAATGCTGATTCAATGAAATTGGCGCCTTTGCAAGTAAGTGCAGGAACAAATTTGTTCAAAGACAAAATGAATATCAACTTTGCGGCAGAGCTGAATCCTTATGCTTTGAGCAATACCAATAGAATGATTGACAAATGGAATATTGATAATGGAGGAAGCCTTTTTAGATTAAGCAGAGCCAACTTTACTGTGAATTATTCTTTTTCAAGTAAAGATGGCGCGGGCGAAAGCGACAGAACCGATCCTTTAAAAAATCAAGGTTTGAGAAATGGCGGCCGTGAAGATGATCTATTTGGAACCGCAAGAGATCTGGGCGATAACAGGCAAAGCCAATTTAATGACGAAGATATTGAGGAAGCTGAAAAGAAAAAATCATTTTACAATGCCGTTCTTCCTTGGGATTTAAGACTAGCCTACTCGCTGACTTACAGTAATGCTGTGCGACAGAATGAAATTACAAATAACTCGCTGATGATTTCTGGAAATATAGACCTTACACCACGCTGGAAAGTTGGGGCTTCCACAGGATATGATTTTGTACAGAAAGGAGTCACATTTACGCAATTGCGTTTTGAAAGAGATTTATTGAGCTGGCGAATGGATTTCAACTGGGTACCACTTGGCGATTACACTTCTTGGGGATTTTTCATCGGAATCAAATCTTCCGTTTTGAGCGATATCAAATGGGACAAGAGAAATCAGCCTGACAGAACTTTACGTTAAAAATAATATCATGAAAAAAATAATCTTTACAGAAAAAGCACCAGCACCAATCGGACCTTACAACCAAGCTGTAGCTTTTGGCAACACGCTTTTTACTTCAGGTCAAATCGCTTTGCATCCAGAAACTGGCGAATTGGTTTTAGATGATATTGAAACCGAAACCAAGCAAGTAATGGAAAACATGAAAGCCGTTCTTGAAGAAGCAGGAATGACGTTTGAAGACGTAATAAAGACTTCTATTTTTATTATGGATATGAATAATTTTGCAAAAATAAATACGGTTTACGGAAGCTATTTCGACGAAAAAACAGCGCCGGCAAGAGAGACTGTGCAAGTTGCGGGACTGCCTAAAAATGTAAATGTCGAGATTTCAATGATTGCGATGAAATAATAGAATTAAAACAGAATTGCCGAAGGGATTGACTTAACTGTCAGTCCCTTTTTTATTGATTAAGAATGATTTTTATAAAAATATAACACAAAAATACTTTTAATCGGATTTATTTACCATTCAACGATTTTATTTTTATATAGCATATTAAGTGACTACATTAGAATACTTTTAAGTTATATAATCCAAAAAGATGGAAATTAAGCCTGTGAAAATCGAAACTTCTTCATATAAAGTTGAAAATATAATTGAACTTCAGATTGGAAGAAACAATTATAAAACAGCTTCTACGTATGACGTTCTAATTAAAAATAGCGAAAGTCGCAATTATGACTTTTTAATTGATCGCGGAAAAATTTTTATCAATGGAAATGCTCCAGATACCAAGTTTTTGGTGGTTTCAGATGCCTATTTCAGTTGCCTCTTCCCTATTCAATTTGTATCAAAAAACGAAAAATTTCAGGTTGTAAACTTTACCGAAATTTCTAATCGAATCAACAAAAAAGACAAAGAGTTAAAAGCTGATTTCTCTGGCGACGGAATTGATTATATAAGTGAAGCCTTCATAAAACAGATTAATTCAGAAGAAAAATTGCAAAATTTTATTGCTAATCTGAATCTCATAAGCGCTCTTCAAATTTCTTTCCAAAAATTAAAACAAACGGAAGATTCAAAGTGGAATATCCTACCAATTTCAAATACTTTCTGGAAGGGAAATTCAGCTTTTCAAATAGAAAACAACATCTTAAATTTATAATGCAGAATTACAAATAAATACTGAATTCATTGGTGAACTGAAAAAAATTGCTTCAGAAAATCATCTAGAGTCCGATTTTGAACCTGCCCTATTTTCATCAGAACTAAATCATAGCACAGAATATCTTGGCGCTACTCTAAAATTTCGGATTTCGAAAACAGTTGTGAGTATCAAACATCCTGATTTTGAATACAATGAAGCCTTTACCATAAAATCCAAAACTGCTAATTAAAACCCAGAAAATTATGGCTACACCAATTCCCTATATCATAAAAAAAGGCGATTCTTTGAGTAAAATTTCACAAAAACTGGGAATCGACGACTGGCAAAATCTCCGCACCTATCATAATAACAACTGTCAGCCGATTTCTGAGCAAATTGCTGAGCAGTTGAAAGAAGGAAAAACACTTCTTACACCTTCTCAAGACGAGATTGACAAGATGAATGGCAAAAGTCAAGAAATTGTCGAAGAAAAGCAAGATGAAGAAAAAGAAGTTGCCGCACACGAAGAAAGTGAAAAAGAACAAAAACAGATTCAAGCAGAAAAAAGCGAACATGACAAAAAATATTTTGTAGTACATGGAGCACAGTGTTCTTGCGACCAGTCAGAGGTTCCAAAAAAACTTGCCAAACTTCAAGTCACCACGCATTCAAAAGTAGTTTTTAATGATGAAGATGGAAAATATGCTGCAACAGAAGAAGACAAAACTTTTGATCCGGTGGCATCTACCTTCGGAAATTGCAAATTGAAGCCAAGCGGTTCCAGTTATTTACCCTGCGTTATTGCTCCGGCGCCAAAATGGGACAAGCCTTATGACAAAACAAAAATTCTAGGCAAAAAAGTGCTTACCGAAATATCAGAATTGAAATGCCTCACCGGCGGAAAAATTGCAATTGAAAAACACGGTCAGACTGATGCTGTTTTAACGCAGCACGCTGAAAACACAAATGCTTTGGAATTGGCAATGGCAAATCCTGCTTTGAAAATGCCTCCAAAGAAAAGCGACATTCCGAATGTAAGTTATATCCTCGCTAAAAAAATTGAAAATCATGCTGACTTTAAAGAAGTGCGTTCAGATAAGGAAAACGGCGTCGAAAAAATAATTGCAAGGCCTCACGAAGAAATCATTTTTGAAGCAAAATTAAAATCTGGAAACGAAAAATTAGTTTCTTGGCTCGTTTATGAAGGCCATGAAGGAAAAAGCGAACAGCGTCTTTCCATGCGGGAACAAATTGGCAAGGAATTCAAAAATTCATTTGAACCCGGAAAATACCGTGTTGAAGGTTATGGAAGTCCGAAAGAGGGCAAAAATGACAAGAATTACCCAAGTATTTCATTTGACCTTGAAATTGCGCACAACAGGCTGGACGGAAGCGCGCTGGTCCCCGCATCAGCAGAATTCACTATTGGCAGTGTGGGAAAATACAAACTGCGAAAAGGATTTCCTGCGAGTTTTGATCCCAAGTTTCTGATGACACCTACGGATGAAGAATCAGACAGACTAAAAATGTATGTTCAAGACGAGGTCGGAAATATGACATCGCCGTTCACGGTGATTATGGGCCAGCTCACTTTCACGCCAAAAAACAGCGGTGCGAAATATAATTTTATTGCCGAATATACTGATGCTGAAGGCAATCTGAGCGTTCAGAATTATGAAGCAGAGACAATCCCTAATTCGGTTATGGGCATATCGCACAGCGATGAAATCGTAAGGCCTCTAAGTAATCTGCAATTTAGCGTCACCAAAACTAAATTCAGCGTTCTGGTAAAAAGCGACGCCGACCTGACCGTTCCCGAGCTCAGCGAAATTAAATGGCATCTCAATGGCCAATTGATTGGTACTGGAAGGACAATTGCAGTGCCTGGTATCCTTTTGGCAAAACCCGGCGATTATGTAATTGAAGCTTTTGCAATTTCATCAAATGGCTTTGGGCGCAATGCAAAGAAAGAGAATGACGACTGGCATTTTAAGGTGTCAGAAAACGACGTGGTCAGTTTTACCCAAAATACAAAACCAAAAGTTGGGAAATGGGTTACGCTCACGGCCGACAGATTTGTTTTTCAAAACCTTCTTCCTAGCGAAAAAGTCAATTGGCATATCGAAGGTGGCGATAAACTTGCTGACAGCAAGACAATACAATTTAAGCCTTCAACTGCGGGAATTAAAAATATTTCCTGCAAAATCAACAGCCAAAAAGGAATTCGCCAAAGCATTGCGATAAAACAAGCAGCCATAAACGATGTGATGTTTACCGACAGCAACGGGCTGAAAATTGAAAGAGCCAGCTGGGACCAAAAAATAAACATCTGGATCGACCAGAAGGAACTGATAGGCGAAAAACTGGAAATCGTGGTCTGGGATGATGACACAGGAAGCCCTGATGATCCTGTGAAAACATTTATAATTCCTAATTATGACGGGAAGCTTATCCCCTTTTCGCTAGATAATTCGGTAAAAAAATTAACTGGAAAAAACGGCGCTTTTTATGCAAAAGTCAAGGCTCCCGAATTGACAGTGATAAATGACGGAATGAAATTTCCGAAAATAAGGCTTCTAGTTAATGATGTAAAAGAAATTTATAGCGCACAACTAGGAAGCGAAGACGGCAAGGAAAAGCATACGGTTGTCGATTATGATGAGATAAGCTGGTTTTATGCGCATACGCGCGGTATAAAAATTGATGAGAAACTGTATTTAGAAATTAGGGATTCTGTGACGGGAAAAGATCCGTTGCTACTTATTGGCAAAAATATAAAAGTGGATGAAAGCGGTGTGATTAAAGTAAAAATAAATTGGGCGCTTATAAAAAACAAGGTAAGTTTTCTTACGGTTTATGCTATTGTGAAAGAAAATAATGCTGACGGGAAAATTTTATATGATGCTGATGGCAATTTTTCAATGGCGACTGCTAAATTAATGAAGAGCAGTTCGTTGGTTAAAGATGTCGGGTACAAAAGTGCAGTGATGGTTGAGGGGAGTTCTATAAAACCTAGTGAGTCAAAAACTCAATGCACGAATTGTGACAAACCTGTGACTGTCGAAGAGCTTAAAAAGATATTTACTCAGGCAGATGATTCAACTCTGAAAAAAGCAGCCGAAGCATATACTAAATATATGAAAGAATTAGGCATGAATACTTGTTGGAATAAAGCGCATTTCTTTGCGCAGGCAAGAGTCGAATCCGGACTTGGATTACATGTTAAAGATGGAGAAAGTTTTAACTGGTATTATAAAAGTTTATCGAAATTTAAAAGTTTCCAAACAGAAGACGGCAAGAAAAAAGCTATATTGTGGGGCAGACCGGAAATTAAGCCTACACCAGCAGTTAGTATTGAAAACCAAAAAAATATTGCAAATTGGGCATATTCACCAAATTTCGCAAAAGGAAAAGAATTAGGAAATACCGATTCAGATGACGGTTGGAATTTTAGAGGCAAGGGATTAATCCAATTAACAGGACGTTCTGCTTATGACTACGCAAATACATATACAAAAAAGGAAAATGCGGACATAATCTCTAATCCAGATTTAGTTTTATCAAATATAACTGTGGCTGTAGTTTCTTCTATGGCTTTTTGGAAATGGAAAAAACTGAATACAAAATCAAATCTTACAAGAGATGTTATAAGTAAAATTTGTCCTTATGTTGGAAAAGACGTTGAATTATTAGAAGGAAAAACTAATTATAAAGAAAAACAAGCCGCTTTTACAGATATAACTTCAATTATTTTTAAGATTAATAATTGCAAATTTGAGGAGGATTTAGAATTTATGAGTTCGGGAGGTGTTTTAGATGAAATGAAAAAATTAGTTGATAAGCATATCAATTATAGTCAAACAGGAGTAAGAGATTCTTTATCTGAAGAAGGACTTGAAGGGTTAGATTGCTCAGAAACTGTAGCTATCTATCTTTATAAATTAGGGGTTATGCCTAATTTAACCTCAATCTACACAGGTGTGATGACTAAAGAGTCAGATTTTAGAACTGCAATAGGAAGCAACAATATTGTCTTTGTTGAAGGCAGCAAATCAGAAGACTTTAAACCGCAGCGAGGTGACATTTTTGTATGGAGAAAATCTAATGGAACTGGGCATACTGGAATTGTCTATGATTTTGATGAAGCTAAAGATATTGTTACTATATTAGAATCTATTGGGTCAAGTGGAGCAATAAGTGAAAACGATCAAGTAAAAAATGGAGGATATTCCGGTAAAGGATGTTCAAGAACAGCAAAATATGGAAGGTTAAAAGGCGCTTTATATGGACATAATGGATGGCATGGATACTTTAGACCAAAAAATTACACTAAAAAGCTATAAGATATGAAAACTCAACAAAAAAAAATTTTGATATTGCTAGCAAGCATATTTTGTTTAATAGCTTGTAGAGATAAGAGCGAAAAATTAACACAAAACTCTACAAAAACAGTTTTAGAGCAAAAAAATATAAATTTTGATGCTATTTTAAAATGTAGTAATTACTCCTACAATGACAACTATTTTTTAACTGCCGATTATGGCTGTATATATAATCCAACAGGGCAAAATAATCTCGGTAACATTATAATATATTTAGTTCCTAAAAAATCAACAGTTATCCCTCAGGAAAATATAGAAAACAAAAACTCATGGATTAACAGTCTTGATGCTAACAAATATAAAAATGACTTTGAAATTTATATTTATCTCATCGATAAGCAGTATCTCAATTACAATAACTTAAGTGATCCTAGCTACTATCAAAAAGAGAATTACAAAGAAGAATTATATACTTATAACTCTAACTCTAAAAGTTGGAATCTCATAGATACTATTAATGTTAAGGACTACAACAAAGAACAGGAATGGCGTGAAAATTTTATAAATAACAAGATAAATACTAAAGTATCCGAAAATATTGAAATTGTCAATAATATTTCCAACCTTATAAAACAAAAGGAATTTGAAAATTTTATTCTAACTAAACAACAATTATGTGATTTAAATCAAGACAATCTAAAAGATGAAATTCTAATTTTTAAAAATAATAAAGAATATTCTTCGGAAGATCTCACTACTCAAATTTCTCCAGTAATCATATTAATGAATACAGGAAATGGCAAATATAAAAAATTTGAAAATAGTAAAATATTTCCGAATGCATTTCAAGACTATTATGTCGAAATAATAATCAAAAATGAAATTTTTACTATAGAATTAGCGAACGAAATTCCGGACAAGTATGTTGTAAGCAAATACATAAGTTTTAAGTATGAAAGAAAAACTGAAGAAATAATACTTAACAAATATGAAGAAATTTTAATTGGCGAGGTAAATGAATCAAATATCTATACATCTAAAAATTTTGGTAAGATAACATTTGAAAATTTTGACATAAATGATTTTAGAAATTAAAAATAAAAAATATTAAAAAAAATATAATTAAAGAACGACAATAGAGAACAAAATTAATTTATGATTAAAAAATTACGAGCCATAACGGTAAAATTATGGGACAGGGACGAACTTTTTCCCTTCCGGGAACAATGCTGTCTGCTGTGGGTGAATACACCGTGAAAGCACAGGCCTTGTCATCGCTCGGCTTTGGGAAAAGCTCAAAAAATGAATTTGACGAGTGGCATTTTAAAGTTTCAGAAAACGATGTTGTCAGCTGTTCGCTAAATGCTACCGCAAAAGTTGGAAAAACGATTCTGATCACTCCAAAATATATTTTTAAGGACAAGCTTCCTGCTGAAAAGTAAACTGGCATCTGGAAGGAAGCGCACAGAATATAATGTCAGAGGTTCTAAACTACAAAGCCATGAGCGCGGGCAAAAAAATAATTTCCTGCAAAATATCAGGATCGTAGTCGATGTCAAGCAGGCTGTGATCAACGACGTGATGTTCACCGACAGCAACGGACTGAAGATTGAAAAAGCAGGCTGGGGGCAGAAAATAAACATCCGGATCGACCAGAAGGAATTGGTAGGAGAAAAATTGGAAATCCAATTGCGCGATTCAGATGCATTTGATGATGACGATGTTGCTCCCCTGCTCTCCATTCCTGCTTATGACGGCAAGCTGATTCCGATAATTCTTGACAAAAACATAAAAAGCAAAGCCGGAAAACATGGAGAATTGTATGTCAAGGTAACCGCCCCAGAAATTTTTGCCTTAAACGAAGGTAAAAAACTGGGCAAAGTGGATGTACAGGGTATAAAAGAAATTTACAGCGCACAAATCGGCAGCGAAGACGGCAAAGAAAAGCACATGGTTGTGGACTACGATGAGATAAGCTGGTTTTATGCGCATACGCGAGGGAGTAAAACCGATGAGAAACTGTATTTGGAAATTCGGGATTCTGTGGTGGGAAGAGATCCTTTGCTGCTTATTGGCAAAAATATAAAAGCGGATGAAAGCGGTGTCATCAAGGTAAAAATAAATTGGGCGCTTATAAAAAACAAGGTAAGTTTCTTAACTGTTTATGCCATTGTGAAAGAGAATAATGCCGATGGGAAAGTTTTATATGATGCTGATGGCAGTTTTTCTAAGGCAACTGCAAAATTGATGAAGAGCAGTTCTTTGGTTAAGGAAGCTGGATATAAAAGTGCAGTGATGGTGGAATCTACAAAAATTAAAATAGTGGATGACAATAAACCAAAAGCTATAATTTTTCCTTTATTAGTTAAACCTGAAAATGATGAAAATAACAAATGGGGAAAAAATAGAAATTGGACTGCTAAACAAGGAAATAACATGACAACTTTCAACGCTAGTAGAGACGGAGGAAAAAGAAAACATGCAGCTAGAGACTTATATACGAAAGCTTTGGAAACAGTTGTAGCAATTGCAGACGGCAAAGTTTTATCTGTAAAAGAGTTCTATTGTGAAACAAGCCAAGTTTCCATAAGGCATACTCTAAAGGATGGAAGAGATTTTATAATCAGGTATGGAGAGCTAGATCCTAAAAGTACAAAGTTAAAAGTAGGAGATTTAGTAGCACAAAAACAAGAAATAGGTAAAACTGGAAAATTATTAAAGTATATAAGAAAAACAAATCAACATGTTCCTCTTATGAAAATAGATGATACTATTGTCTTTATGTTACATTTTGAACATTTTGGTGGTTTACTTGGTTTTGATTTAAGCTCCAATCCTCTTTCTGATAATTCTAAACAATTTAATAGAAGAAGAGATCTAATTGATTCTTTAGCAATTTTACAAGAAGGATACAATAATACTTTTGGAACTAATTCTCCTATTATTAATAATCAGAATCCGCATGAGTTTACCGAGCATGATGCAAGATTAGCATTAATGAAAATATGCGATTTATATGGAAAAGAAATGGCACAAACTATTGAAAGTATCTATCGATGGGAAGGCAAACATTTTAAATCTGATCAATTTAAAATTTGCGGATCACCAGGAATGGAAGCTACTATGAATGGTACAGCACCAAATTATGGATGGGATGGATATTTATATAAGAAACATACGGAATATACTCCAGTAGGCATATGGGAAAGTATGGAAAATGCTGGGATGAGCGGAAAAGGAGGAAATAAGCAAGATACAGTAAATAAGAAAAAATATATAAAATTCCCTTCCGTAGAAGCAGGTATGATGTATATTGTAGATTTCATTGAACGTCACAATGGAAATGTAGGACGATGGCACTCTACAGATTCTGCAGTACAAAAAAATTATGAAAAAGATATTAAACAAGCAATTCCAAGAATAGTTAACTCATTTTAAAATCATGAAAATTAAATTAATTTATTTTATCGCAATTCTATTTTTACAATTAAGTTGCAAAAAGATTGAACATACTGAAAACAAAATATTTATAAAAGAAAAAGATACTATTAAGGTTGAAAAAGATTTTTCGTGTGATGAGTTGATTATGCAACTTGTCAAATCTAGCAATTTAAATTTGAAGGATTATAACGATAATTTCTTTGTCAGAATAGATGGAATCAAAAATGATACAATAAATATTCATGTATACACTGAAAACAATTTATCAGATGATTCGAAACAAAGGCAAATAATTGAAAGCACAATTGCATGGCTTACATTTTTGCCTAATGAAATGAGATTACTAAATATTACTGCCGATCCTGATAATCCTATAGAAGTTGAATTTAAATATAATAATTTTAACGCTCTTTATGAAGCATGTGATGTTCCCCCAAAAAAAAATATACATCCAACAATTTCTTTAAACAATGAAGATTGTAAAGAAATTGATATAGAAATGGGCGGCGGCAGAGAATGCATTCTGAAAAATATAGATATTCAAACTGCCTATGAAGATTTAATAAAAAATGAAGAAGTTGAAGAATCAAGTTATTATTTAAAAAACTTACCTAGTAAAAACCAAACTTTTGAAATAAATAAAAATGGTTTAATTTCTATAGAATACCAAATAGATAAAACTGTAAAAATAATTATGCTATATGAAGGAGGAACTACTGAAGTCACTTTTGAACAATTAAATAGCAACGTAAAAAGAAGTATATATTATTATGCGGATTAATTTGAAATATTAGAGCATAATATTCACTCAATAAATGACATCCTATTTACCGACAGCAACGGACTGAAAATTGAAAAAGCAAGCTGGGGACAGAAAATAAACATCTGGATCGACCAGAAGGAATTGGTAGGAGAAAAACTCGAAATTGTGGTTTAGGATAATGACACAGGAAGCCCGGACGATCCTGTGAAAACATTTTCGATTCAGAGTTATGACGGAAAGCTTATCCCCTTTTCTCTTGATAAAAACGTGCGTGAAAAGACAGGAAAAGAAGAAGCTTTATAGTCTAAGTTTAAAATAACAAATGATAGATTCAATAAAAAAATTGAAGTTCATGCAGTTCTGAAAAAGTCAGCCATAAAAAAAACCTGCTTTCGCAGGTTTTTAATTAGTTTAGTCTATGATACTCGATTAATCCATCGATCGGGCGACGCAAAACGTTTCCTAAGATTAATCCGTTTTGTTCAAGGACGATTTTTAATTCTTCTTTTAGATAGAATGCGATTGATCCTACAAAATGTACCGGAATTTCACGGCAGTTTTCAAACTGAGTGATGTAATTGTCAACGAATTTCTGCATTGCTTTCTTTACAAAAACATTAATGAATTCATCATCTTTATGTTTGATCAAAAACTTTGCAAAAGTTGCCAAATACGCATTCGGGTTTGGTTCTTTGTATAAATGGTGCTTGATAACGTCTGGATCAAGGTCATATTCTTTCTCAAATTCTTCAGCCAGGTGTTTTGGCATCTTGCCGAAATGGTAAGCACGAATCAATGAGCGTCCGAAACGGTTGCCACTGCAGTCGTCCATTGCCATATATCCTAAAGATTGGATTTTTTGGTGCAATTCTTCGCCGTCAAAATAACTGCAGTTTGAACCTGTTCCTAAGATAGAAATGATTGCCTTGTCATTATTTGGGTTCGTTGCATAAGCCGCAGCATACGTATCTTCTTTCACTACAATTTCCGCATTTGGAAAAAATTCTTTGAAGATGTCAGCTAAAAAGTTTTTCATTCTGTCAGTGCCACAGCCAGCTCCATAGAAAAAAAGGTGCGTTACTGCTTTTCTGTTTTGATAAATGTCAAAGCGGTCTTCCAGGCGGTCAAGCACTTCTTTTTTATCTAAAACTTCAGGATTTAATCCTAAAGATTGCGTGGTAAACAGTTTATTGCCATTATCGTCTAATGCAATCCAATCTGCTTTTGTGGAACCACTGTCTACTAATAGTTTCATTTATGGATAGTTAGTTTGTTAGGTATCTATCGGAGAAAATGGTTTAAAAAACGCCGAAAGATTGTATTCTAGCCCCGATGGTGCCATTGTCTGAGCTCTTGTGCCAGCTAAAAGGCTGGCGCAAAGCGAGTGGCTCCAGCGGGAATATGGCTTAAAAGATTCCTTGTGTTTGGCTTCAAATAAAAAAGTCCCGCCACAGGTTAATGACGGGACTGATTAATTATAAATTATTTTAAACCTGCAATATGTACAGATAAATCAATCAATTTGCTTGAATATCCGTATTCGTTATCATACCAAGATACAATTTTGAAGAAAGTTGAATTTAATCCAATTCCTGCGTTTGCATCCACGATTGAAGTTCTTTTGTCTGAGATAAAATCTTGAGAAACTACTAAATCTTCAGTATATCCAAGGATTCCTTTCATTTCGTTTTCTGAAGATTTTTTAAGGACTGCCATAATTTCTTCGTAAGTAGTTTCTTTAGCAACTTTTACTGTCAAATCTACTACTGAAACGTCAGCCGTTGGAACGCGGAAAGACATTCCTGTTAATTTTCCATTCAAGGCTGGAATTACTTTTCCAACTGCTTTTGCCGCACCTGTTGAAGATGGAATGATATTGATTGCTGCCGCACGTCCGCCTCTCCAGTCTTTTCTTGAAGGTCCGTCAGCTGTCATTTGAGTTGAAGTTGTTGCGTGAACTGTAGTCATCAAACCTTCAACGATTTCAAAATTATCGTGAATTACTTTTGCCAATGGCGCCAAGCAGTTTGTTGTACAAGATGCATTTGAAACTACTAAATCTGTAGCTTTTGCTTCAGTGTGGTTTACGCCCATTACAAACATTGGAGCGTCAGCTGATGGGGCAGAAATGATTACTTTTTTAGCACCACCTTTGATGTGTTCGTTTGCCGTTTCGATAGTTGTGAAAATACCTGTACATTCTGCAACTACGTCAACATCAACTTCGTTCCATTTTAAGTCAGCAGGATTTCTTTCTGCCGTGATACGGATATTTCTTCCGTTTACAAATAATTTTCCTTCTTTTACTTCTACAGTTCCGTTGAAACGACCGTGAACTGAATCATATTTTAATAAGTAAGCCAAGTGATCTACGTCTAATAAATCATTGATTGCTACTACTTCTACGTTATCTCTGTTGAAAGTTTCTCTGAAAACAATTCTTCCAATTCTTCCGAAACCGTTAATTCCTAATTTTACTTTTGACATTTTTTGTTTGCTTTAGGCTATAAGCTTTAAGCTTTAAGCCGGTATTAATATTAATTTGTTTGTTTATGTTTTTGCTAGAAGCCTACAGCTTAAAGCGTATGGCATAATGCTAAGTTGACATTATATCAGATACTCTCAATAATTCTCTATCAATTGGATAATGGCCTTTTATCGCTTGTTCTAAAGGCGTCAATGTAACCACGTCTTGGTAAATCCCAACCATGAAATTCGATTTTCCTTCTAAGATAGATTCCACCGCTTTTACTCCCAGACGGCTTGCCAAAACCCTGTCGAAGCAAGATGGCGCACCGCCTCTTTGCATGTGACCTAAAACAGAAACACGAATATCATATTCTGGCAAATGCGACTCGATGTAATCTTTAAGTTCGAAAACATTCTTGCCCATTTTATCACCTTCAGCTACCACAACGATGCTTGAAGATTTTCCAGAAGCTTTACTTTTTTGTAGTGATTCTAAAAGCCTTTCCAAACCTAAATCTTCTTCAGGGATAAGAATTTCTTCTGCTCCTGCTCCAATTCCGGCATTTAAGGCAATATGGCCAGCATCACGTCCCATAACTTCCACAAAGAAAAGACGGTTGTGCGAACTCGCCGTATCACGAATTTTATCGATACACTCAATTACAGTATTCAATGCGGTATCATAGCCTAAAGTGTGGCTGGTACCATAAATATCATTATCAATAGTGCCAGGAATTCCCATAACCGGAAAACCATATTCGCTATTGAAAACTTCAGCTCCAGTGAAGCTACCGTCTCCTCCGATGACAACAAGAGCTTCTACGCCAATCTTATTCAAATTGTCGAAAGCTTTCTTTCTTCCTTCTGGCGTCATGAATTCTTTTGAGCGCGCAGATTTTAGAATCGTTCCACCTTTATTAATGATATTGTTTACGCTTCGGGGTCCCATTTCTTTGAAATCGCCTTCGATCATACCTTGGTAGCCACGATAGATTCCGACACATTCAATTCCGTGGAAAGCGCAGGTTCTTACAACAGAACGGATAGCCGCATTCATCCCCGGAGAATCTCCTCCTGAGGTCAGCACACCGATTTTTTTTATTGTTTTTGACATTTATTTACTATTAATATTGTAAAATTAGCAAACATATATCACTTAACAGCACTGGTTTTTATTATTTTAAGAATTGCGGGGTGTTTCAAACGATTTCGTTAATAAGTTTTCTTGAATCGTATCGAAATGTTCATTAAATTAAAGGAATTTCAGAAAAAAACAGAAGTAAAATTGTGTTATTCGGATTCTGGAACCCTTAGCTGTTCCGTTTTTGGGTTTTCCGCTTTTTTCCTTCTTTCTTGCGTCCACTGAATGAAGTCTGGAGAAAGATTAGAATCAGGAATTTCATCAGAAGCATTTCTCTTCTCTTCCTCTGTTTTTATATTGAATATCTTAAACCAAAGCTCGCGAAGCGTATCAAAATCGACTTCATACGAAACCCCAAGTCCTTGCGTATATCCAATTCCTTCTCCTATATAATTAATGTCGTTTTCACGGTTGAAAACACGGAGATTTAAAGTTCCGTCGTCATTTACGCGGTATTTTATTTCAACATTTCCCACAATCATCGACTGGTTCACGCCACCGACAGGCACGCCGACCTTTCCGTCAATGCTGATTCTCTCACTGATTTGAGTCGTAATTGCAATTCCCACTTGACCGCTGGTTTCAGCAGTTGGTGTTCTGTCAGCCATCTGGTAGTCAAGCGCCACGTTAAATTTACCATCAGCATCTTGAAACAAATCATTGAACAGACTGCTCGCTCTTTCAAACAAACTTCCATAAACGGCCGTTCCTGCATTTTCAGAGCTTAAGAAATTTCCTGTTCCTAATAAAGATAGGGCCTGGTTGACACGCGTATCTCGGTCGTCCAATTTCACCTGAAGTTCAGACTTCAAAACAGAACTTACCGTTGGAAAATTAATCACAAAATCAGGTTCTGGATTTGTAAGATTTCCTGTCAGATTAATGACAACTTCCACC
>Ga0247817_10000120_pt1 | contig 59173 bp, 57 predicted proteins | sample UWRJL212509R1_FD_178010 | JGI IMG/M metagenome (GOLD analysis project Ga0247817, IMG submission 178010) | Plant litter microbial communities from Arlington Agricultural Research Station in Wisconsin, United States - UWRJ-L212-509R-1 | ecosystem: Environmental > Terrestrial > Plant litter >... | reverse complement strand
TAACCAAACCTCTGTTAATCATGTCTTGCATTCTTCCCGGAGTAGCTACAATAATTTGTGCTCCTCTTTTAATGTCCCTAGCTTGCTCTGTAATACTAGCCCCGCCGTAAACTGCTACCACATTAATACCTTTCTCGTATTTTGAGTAGTTTTTAAGTTCGTTGGTAATCTGTAAACAAAGTTCTCGTGTTGGCGATAAAACTAATGCTTGTGTATTCCTGTTGTCAGCATCAATTTTTTGAATTAGCGGAAAACCGAAAGCTGCCGTTTTCCCTGTCCCTGTCTGAGCCAACGCAACCATATCTGTGTCTTTTTCCAATAATAGGGGAATCGCTTTCTCCTGTACTTCTGACGGATTCTCAAATCCTAGATCTAAAATCGCCTTCAGTAACGATTCATTCAATCCTAATTGTTCAAATTTATTCATATATGTATTTAAAATAGGCTGCAAAGGTACGTTTAATAAATCATTAAAACTAATGCAAAATAGAAGTTTATTTTTTTATGAATAATTGAAAATCAGAAAGTTACTTTTTTAGGTAGGCGATCAGTTGTGTCACAGCTTTTGCTCGGTGGCTTATCTGTCCCTTTTCTTCGAAAGAAAGTTGCGCAAAAGTATCAGAAAACCCATCAGGTTGGAAGATAGGATCGTATCCAAAACCATTGGTTCCTTGCTTTTCAAAAGTGATTTCTCCGTAAATTTTTCCTGTAAATAATTCCTGCTTTCCGTTAAGGTTGAGTGCAATAACGGTTTTGAAATTGGCGCTTCTGTCAGATTTGGTTTCCAATTCAGAAAGCAGTTTATTCATGTTATCTTGATCGTTTTTCTGTTCTCCAGCATAACGTGCAGAAATCACTCCCGGCGCGCCATCCAAAGCATTTACTTCCAAGCCAGAGTCGTCTGCAAAACAGTCGTAGCCATAATTTTTAGTAACATAATCAGCTTTCAAGATTGCATTTCCTTCAATGGTAGTAGCGGTTTCAGCAATATCTTCAAAACAGCCGATGTCCTCCAAACTTAAAATCTGAATGTCATTCGGCAAAAGGCTTTGAATTTCCTTGATTTTATTTTTGTTGTTGGAAGCGAAGACAAGTTGCATATTTTTGAAGGTTTAAGGTTTTGGATAAAAGGCTTAAGGATTAACTTAGAGAAAAGATACCAATCTTGAGACAAAAGTATTCTTGTCACAATTTATTCCCTTGGACCTTTTACCCAAATCCCTAAACCCTTTTAAAGCTCATTCACTTCCTTCTTATAAAAATTCACGTAAAAAAAATCATCCGGATTAAGTCCTTGTTCAATGATTGATGCGTTTAAAAGCCCAATTTTTTCCTTCGTAATTTCCTCTGAACTTGAATAATTTAAGAAATTTATAAAATCTTCGCTGTTTAAAAATTTAAAGCTTAAATCAGTTTTTAAAGAATATTGCGTAATTTTAAAATCTAATTTTCTGCCCAAATCTTTTACGTTTTCTTCTGATTCAATAAAGCCATTCTTTATTAAGGAGTCGGTTATATTTTTAAAATTATCGTTCATGACATTTCGTTTTGAGTTTGCTTCTACTAAAATACAATTTATAAACTGAAAACTTGTTATGGAAAACCCAAAGAAGCGCTATAAATTGACTTTTATCAATAGCTTTGGTAAAAAATAATTACGCAATGGCTTTTACGATTATACTTTTAATATTGCTTCTAATTTCAACCATTTTATTTTTCAGCCAGCCAAAATTTGGAAGAAAGCCTTCAAACGGCAGGTTCGAAAAAATCCAGCACACTTCAAATTACAAAGACGGACAATTCCAAAATATTTCCCACACTCCAGATCTGGCTGAAGGCGCAAATTATTACACTGTATTAAAAGAATTTTTCTTCGGAAAAAGCAAGCGCAACAGTCCGAAAGATTTGATTCCGTCTATAAAAACAGACCTGAAAAATTTAGATCCAGCGAAAGATATTCTGGTCTGGTTCGGACATTCCTCTTATTTTATGCAGCTCAGCGGCAAGACCTTTTTAGTAGATCCGGTTTTCAGCGACCACGCTTCGCCATTGTCATTTACCGTGAAGGCGTTTAAAGGAACCTGCATTTACACTCCCGAAGACCTGCCAAATATCGACTACCTCATCATCACCCACGATCATTGGGACCATTTAGATTATGATACTGTTTCAAAATTAAAGCCAAAGGTGAACCAAATAATCACGGCATTAGGCGCCGGCGAACATTTTGAACGCTGGAATTTTGATACCAATAAAATTTTAGAAATGAACTGGCACCAAGAAGCTGATTTTGGCGACGGCTTCAAGTTCAATGCAGTTCCCGCAAGGCATTTCTCAGGAAGAGGCTTGAAAAGAAACCAATCGGTCTGGATTTCCCTAGTTTTAAAAACGCCAAATAAGACCATATATATAGGAGGAGATTCTGGCTATGATACTTTTTTCAAAGCAACAGGCGAAATGTTCGGGCCGTTTGACTTGGCAATTTTAGAATGTGGCCAATACAATAAAAACTGGAAATACATCCACATGATGCCAGAACAGACCGTGCAGGCGGCAAAAGATTTGAATGCAAAAGTACTGCTTCCCGTGCATTGGGGGAAATTTCCGTTAGCGTTGCACGATTGGGATGAACCAATATTGAGAGTTGAAAAAGCAGCCAAACTTGAAAATATGCCATTGGCGCATCCGCAAATTGGGGAAGCTTTAAACCTAGATGATTTGACAAATACAAAAAAGTGGTGGGAAGGATTAGAATAGAATAAATCAAAATATTATTCAAGAAAGTCTTCGTGAATTTTAGTGTTTTGCTCTGTGAATCTCCGCAGGATAGCCACAAAACCATAACCCCTAAAAAGTGCAAAAGCCGATCTGGAGCGATCGGCTTAAGCGGTGAGAGCGTAACCCTGTTTCCAGGTCTCTCGGGTGCAAAAGTACGCTTATTTATCAATTCTGCAAGGCTTTTTTGAAAAAAAATCTTTTTGATGACTTAAATGTAAAGTTCTCACTATTTTTTTATTGCCTGAAGGTTCATCTATAACTGTTTCCCCTGAACCTTTTAGCCAAAACCTTACACCCTAAAAAAAACTCATTACAACATTTTCCCATCTCATTACAAATACTATTAAAGTTATATTAAAGGCTTTCTGTTGCTGGTTTTTTAGTCGTAATTTCATTTCGAATTAATAATAAAACTATCAAATAAACCACATACATAATGAATACGAAAAGCCTTTTACTAATCGGAATCTTCAGCCTTGGAATAGCAATGCTAATCAAAACTGTCATCAACAAAATGGAATTTTTTGACGACGAAGACGAAGACCGTGAGCTTGACAGCCACGAAGAGGAATATGGATTTCCTCTATTTATATAAGTAACGATCTAATCAATTAAATACAACGCTATGAAAAACAAGAATTTAATTTTAGGAATTGCAGCGGGAGTTGCGGCCTTAGCAGTAGTAGGAATTATTTGCAACAAAAAAGGATACATTAATTTTGGTTCTATCCTTGACAAAGCCGGCGATATCGCAGGAAACGTGAAAGATTCTATCGGAAAAATCAAAGACCAAGCATTGTCACACGCAGAAACTGCTGTCAATGAAGGTAAAGATATAGCAAGCAAAGCAGCAGATACCGCTTCTGGCTTAACTGACAAAGCGGCAAACGCAGTTAGCTAATTGCAAAATTCTCAAATAAAAACGGCTTAGTAAATTTTACTAAGCCGTTTTTTTATTGCCCTTGGCCAAAAACTAATTGCCGTTTAAAAGTTCAGAAATCTTCTCTCCCAATTCCTTCATTTTTTCATAAGTACTCGCAGAAACCAATTCCCTGTCAAGGCTTACCTTTAATTTTTCATCAGTCAGTGTAAAATTATAAGCCGTGTCGCCGTTGTTTTCTTTTCTCCAGATCATCTTTTCATCATTGGTAGAAAGAAGGTTTTTGTCAAGATTTTCCTGAAGCAGTTTCTGAAGTTTCACACGCTTGAAAGAATCAAAAATAGCATGAAGCGAATAAGAATTATCAGAAATCGAAACAGAAACCGAAGTTTTTGTGGTCTTAGAATTCGTTGTTCCCACTTTTGCCGAAGCCGTTGCCGTCATATTTCCAGACGTTGCCGTCGCTGTTTGGGCTTGAGTGGCAAGACTAAAAGCCATTACCACTAGAAAAAAGATAAATTTCATAAGTTTAAATTTAAAAGTTACTATTCTTTAAGGTTAAATTCAAAACCAAGCCCTCGCACACTCGGAATCGAAATGTTTTTGTCTTCATTAAAATATTTGCGAAGTCGGCTGATAAAAACGTCCATGCTGCGGCCAGAAAAGAAATCATCATTGCCCCAGATTTCCTTTAAAATATCCTCCCGCTTGACCAGCTTATTTTTATTGGCATATAAAAAACGAATCAGGTGCGCTTCCTTTTCCGTAATTCTATGCGTAATGTTTTCATGCGCAAGCGTATAATTTTCGCCATTGAAATAATAAGCGCCAATAGGGAAGGAGCGCGCTTCTGATGCTGTGGAAGCCACCGTTTTTTGCACACGCTTTAAGATATTCTGAATCCTCAATATCAGTTCTTCCACTTCAAACGGCTTGACCACATAATCATCAGCGCCCAGCCGCAGCCCTTTAATCTTATCTTCCTTCATGCTTTTCGCAGTCAGAAAGATAAAAGGTGTTTCCGGATGGCTTTCAATGATATTTTCGGCCAGCGTAAAACCGTCCATGTGCGGCATCATCACATCTAACACGCAAATATCAGGATTGGCACCGTCAAAAAGCCGCAGCGCTTCTTTCCCGTCTTTCGCCCAAGTGACTTTAAATCCTGAAAATTCAAGATATTGCTTTAAGATAGAAGCATAGTCAAAATCATCTTCTGCTAATAAAATATGCTGTTTCATACCGGAATCGTTATTAAAAACAAGGCGCCTTTGCCTTCTTCACTTTCTACTTTTATTTTCCCCTTATAGGTTTCCACCAGTTGCTTGATGTAAAATAACCCCAGGCCTAATCCCTTTGTGTTATGGATATTCCCTTTTTCAGCCCTATAAAACTTGTCAAAAATCGACTCCTGCTCTTGTACCGGAATCCCTTTGCCGTTGTCTTTTACTGCAAGGATGAAATGGTCGTTCAAAATCTTCAATTCAATGTCAATATTATTCCCCCCATATTTCACTGCATTGTCCAGCAGGTTCACAAGGATGGTATTCAAGTGAAAAGGATCCATTTTGACTGATAAAGACGCCTGTTCTTGATGGCAGTTGATTTTTACATCGGGTTTTGAAAGCTGAAAGTCGCTGACAATTTCTCTTATCTCTGAACAAGTTATTGAAATCGAATCATCACTGGCAGTCGGCGTTACAGAAGCTTCCGTCACCTGCCTGAATAATTTCTGCAGCCGTTCATTTTGGCGCTCAATCATTGAAATAGTATGCAGATAGTGTTCCTGCGTCATCTGTTCTTCCTTGCGTTTCAGTGTTTTGATGGCAATATCCATCGTGGCCAGCGGTGTTTGGAATTCATGCGTAATATTATTCACAAAATCGGTCTTGATATCGGCAATCCGCTTTTGCGTAATCAGGTTTTTTAGTGACTGATAGTACAAGAACACCACAAAAGCCATCAGCAGTACCGAGAAAATCAATAGCCCGCCCATCTTTCTGAAAATAGTATTTTGCCAATCGTCAAAACTATAGTAGCGCTTGCTTTTTACAATCATGACAGCCTTGTTGCCTTCATCTTCGCGCGCATTTTCCCAGCGGTTTTCAGAAGATTTGATGCGGTTTTTTTTCAAGGTGTCATTCGCCAGCGCCAAAACGTTTCCTTTAAATAGGCTGTCGGTCACATTATTTTTTGTCAGCGTAATAGAAGTGATATAAATCGAGTAGTCAATATCATAATCCCCTGGCTTAGTGTGTTTTTTCATGAACTTTTTGACGGCTTCTGAAAGCGAATCCCTGTTTTTATTGATATATTTTGTCAGTTCATGGCGCTTGGCGGTGCCTTGATCATAGTCGATGACAAATTGCTCCGTCTTTCCCATCCAAATGTCATTTAAAGCAAACCATTCTTCAGAATCTTCTAAATTGTCGACCTGCTTTTTGATGCTTGCATTCACTTCTTTTTCAATCAGCTGGTAGGTATTGCGTATAAAATACCCCTGAATGGCCGCTAAAGCCAAGACCGTGAAAATACACGCACCGATTAAAAATAGTATTTTTCTTTTCATGAGATTTCTGATGTAGTGTTGGGGCAAATCTAGTCCATTTTATAATTGCCTGATTTAAAAATGAAACCGTTAACCGTTCTTTAACCAAATCAAATACTCACAAAGCACCGCATCGCCGTTCGCCATTCGTTTTTTGATAAAACCAATGAAATTTCTTTTACAGTCTGAAAACAAGCAATCGTGTTTAACCCTTCGTTAACCCTTCATTAACCGATTTCTGGCTTGAGTTTGCTGAGATTTGCACCAATCAATCATCAATCAAATTATGAAACAGTTAATTTTAATGCTGCTCTTGCTTCCTTTTGCAGGCAGTGCACAGCACCAGCTCTCCGGATCGGTTATAGACGCTGAAAATAAAGCATTGCCTTACGCAGATGCGCAGCTTTTGAAGCCTCAAGACTCCATTCCTTATCAGAGTACGCGCACTGATGAAGCCGGAAACTTTCTTTTTTCCAATGTAGAAGTTGGAAACTACTCATTAAAGATAAGCGCCATAGGTTTCACAGACAAGTTGCAGGAAATCGCAGTCAGTGCAGATCAAAAACTGCCGTCCATCCAATTAAAAGAAGCCACTAACCAGCTCGACAGCGTCACCATCACCGCAAACAGGCCAATTGTGAAACGGCTAATCGACCGTTTAGAATTCTCCGTAGAAAACTCATCACTTTCTTCAAACAACGCCTGGGAAATTCTAAGCAAAACACCCGGAGTAACCGCCAGTGCCACCGGAGCAATAAGCATTCGTGGCAGCCAAAGCATCTTGGTGACTATAAATGACAAGAAAATTTACCTCACAGGCGACGAGCTGAAGCAGTTTTTAGAAAACACCAGTGGTGAAGACGTGAAATCGGTAGAAGTAATCACCAATCCGCCTGCAAAATATGAAGCCCAGGGAAGCGCAGTCTTAAACATCAAGCTGAAAAAGAACACGGTCATGGGATACAAGGGAAGTTTCAACGCCGCTTACGTCCAGTCGATGTACCCAAAGGGTGTCACTTCCATGAGCCACTTTTATAAAGGAAAGAAATTGGCACTCGCCGCGCGCTATTCTTTCGGTTCTGGAGTATATGTCAATGAAGGAACCGATGTGGCCAAATACCAAAACGAAGACGGCACGCCAAAATCAACATGGGAAAGCGTCATGCGCCGCAAAAGCAAATCCCCCGCACAGCATTCATATCGTGTAACGGCTTCTTATGAAATTGATTCGCTGAACACCGTTTCTGTAGGAGGCACAGGGTTTATTGCCCCAAAACAAGGCGGTGATTTCACTGTCCCGACTTACATTTATGGAGGAGACGGCGTTTTAGATTCCTTATACACGACAAGAAACAACAGAAAGAACCCTGTTAGAAACAACGCTTACAATGCCTCTTTTGAACACCTCTTTGCTGCAAAAGAAAAGCTGTCCTTTGCAGGGGATTACACCCAATACGATGCCAGTGAAAAGCAGGATATCTTCTCTGCATTTTACTTGCCGGGCCAAAATCCTTACAAGCAGACGCGTTTCATCAGCGACAATGCCCAAGACATCGAGTTGTATTCGGCACAGGCAGATTATTCCAATGAAAATAACGGAACTTGGGAAGCCGGACTGAAATTCGGAAAGGTAAACGCTGACAACACCCTCGATTTTAAAGATGAAATCGGCGGCGATTTAGTAAATAACCCAAACAGAACGAGCGAGTTCTTATACGACGAAACTATTTTTGCAGGCTACGTAAGTTTCGGGAAAGAATTCGGAAAGTGGAGCCTCAAAGCTGGCCTTCGTGGCGAATATACCGACCTGACCGGAAACTCAGTCACCACCGCTGAAGTCAATTCTCAAGAATATTTCAAGCTGTTTCCCACATTTTATGCGCTTTACAAAGCGTCCGAAGACCATGAAATCGGGTTTTCTTACGGCAAGAGAATCAGCCGCCCGCAATACAGCCGCTTGAATCCGTTTCGTTCCTATTACAATTCCTATTCTTATTTTACCGGAGACCCAAAACTCTTGCCCACCATCACCCACAACATTAATTTCTTATATACTTTGAAGGGTAAATACAATTTCGACCTTTTCTACAGGCTTGAAAAAGATCCTTCTATGGAAATTTCATATCAGGATTATGAAACCAATATGCTAGTTTATAATTTTACAAACATTGAAAAAGATTTCGCATTCGGACTAGAATTTAATACGAATCTTGTCTTCTATGATTTCTGGGAAGCCGGAATCCAAGGCGGCCTGAGTTATGTCGAAGACCGTTTCCAAGGCGTGGACGGCCTCTTTTATAAAAACGGAAAGCCGACTTACAATGCAAGCATCAACAACCGTTTCGCATTGAATAAAAAGAAAGACCTGAACGCAGAATTGAATTTCAATTATAACTCTTCGTCTGTGCAGGGCACCTTTGTTTTCAGTGAAACCTCAAACTTGTCAGTGTACCTGCGCAAAAAAGTATTGAAAAGCCAGGGCGAAGTTTACGTTTTATTCTCAGACATTTACCGCGGAGAAAAAGAAACCGTTAAAACCGACTACGGAAACCAGTACAATTACTTTACGTCTTATGATGATACCCAAAGCTTCAGGATAGGCTTCCGCTATAATTTCGGAAACCAGAGCTTGGAAAACAAAAAGCAGGAAGTAAGAACCGAAGAACAGCAGAGGTTATAAAATAACGAACAAACAGCACAGGCGCTAGATATCTAGCGCCTGTCTTATTTAAAATTGTACCACATTATCAGTCAGGTCATGGTAAAATAACACCTTCCAATGTTCTTCTTTGGCCAATGTTTCCCACTTCTCCCGCAGTGCCATCGCCTTTTTGCCGTCATCATCGCTTTTGTAAGCCATGTGAAAACGCAGATAGGCCTTTTGTGGAAGATTGTCAGCGCCATAGAACGCAATAGTTCCTTCTTCGCGAACCCAAAACGCCTGATGAAAAGGCGAGTGGCCTCCGGTGACTTCAAAAGAAACAGCATCGCTGATCCAGCCTTCTTCTTCAGAAAGCAGTTCGATGTTGGGCAATGACGCAACCGCCTTTAAAACTTCCTGATTAAAAGACGGGTTCTCCGTCTGGCGAAGCGCATAGTCCAATTCCCGCTTTTGCAGATAGATTTTAGCCTTTGGAAAATTAGAAACAAAACTTCCGTTCTCAAAAACGCCCAGTCCGTTAATGTGGTCTTTATGCAGGTGAGACAAAAGCACTTTTGTAACCTGTGAAGCGTCATAGCCATGCTCTTGAAGCAGGGTTTTAATCGAAGGAATGCCGTTGTTGCTTTCGCCAAGGCCAGCATCCAGCAATAAAATGTCGTCTTTCAGCACAATTAAAAACGGACAGACCGCCATTTTCAAGCTTCCCGGCGCAAGAACGTCAGTAGCAGTAGTAAAATTCTTTTTTTTGTCAACGGCAAAAGCGCCTTCGTTTAACGGAATAATTTTCATGAGCAGGATAAAGCAATGTATAAAAAGAAAAGTCAGTGAAAGCTCTCAAAGCAAGCTATAGCCTTCCAGATTTTTAAAATAGCCAATCTAAAAAGCAAGCAAACCCCAAAAACAAAATACAAACTAAGCCTTAAAATTACTGCTTTTTGACCGTTCCGCAAAGCCTGCAACCCCGCATTTAGCCAAACAAAGCAACAAAATCCCTTTAATCCCTTCAATCTGTGGCAAAATAAAAACCTTATCGCCTTAAAACCAAAAGATTATACAATAATCATCCAAGATTCTATAAAATAAAATCCAAGCCTCCGTCTTACATTTGTAAAACCACAACACATTTAAAAAGAAATTGCTAATAAAAAAACACACATTATGAAAAAGAATCTAATCTTGCTAAGTGCGCTTTTCGCATTCGGCATAACATCCGCACAAACGAACCCGACAACAGGCACGCCGACAAGTCCGTCAACAGGTGCACCGACTACCACACAGCAAACGCCTAAAACAACGAAGGACAAGAAAGCGAAAGCAACCGACAGGACGAAGGCCACAACACCGTCGACCAATAACGGCAGAAGCACGACAACTGATCCAAACGGAACAAGACAGCCGGGTTCGACAACCACAAGTCCCACAACCACAAACCCTAGCGGAACTGTAAATCCAAACGGTACAATGACACCAGGAGGAACTACAAATCCAAATGGAACAATGAATCCAAGCGGAACAACAAATCCTGCAGGCACGCAAACCCCAAACGGAACCATAAACAATCCGTCGGGCACAACTTCGCCAACAGGCACAAACGTACCGCCGAAATACTAATTTAGTAGTTATAATTCTAAGAAGCCTGCTTGTTTAAGCAGGCTTCTTTTATTTCTATGATTTTATAAACTGTTGTATTGAAGCTATTTATAAAAATTTCGGGTCTATAAATGAAAATTTCGAGTCTATAAATGAAAATTTCGGGTCTATAAATGAATAATTCGACCCTATAAATGAATATTTCGACTGCCTAAATCGTTTTTTCGGGAGCCTAAATCGATATTTCGTACCTATAAATGAAAATTTCGGGTCTATAAATGAACTTTTTGTACCCCTAAATGAAAATTTCGGGTCTATAAATGAAAATTTCGACCCTATAAATGAACATTTCGGGTCAATTAATCGACAGTTTGTAAAGAAAAATAAAAGTTTTGGTTTTAAAAAGTAATAGTTCAACTGGCGTAACCGATAATAAGCATTCATAAACACAATTTAAGAGTAAATAACAATTAAATAACATTTTTAAAATTTAGTTAATTTAGAGCGCTAATATATTAGTTTTAATGTAGTAAGTTATAATTTTTGCTATTTTTATAACAATGTATTGAAATAATTTATATGTTTGACAAGAATTTATATATAAACTTAAAAATCAAACACTATGAATGCCACACAAGAATCAAAATTAAACATGTTTAGAGCAGTAGAAAGCCATGCAGATGCAAATAAAGAAACCATCTCGCTTGTACCTGCCTTTGAAACCTCTTATGCGCTCTTTAAGTCAAACATCGAATTAATTACTGATGCCATGCAAAAAGAAGACTTGGTCACAAAGGGAATTACTTTGACAAAAAGCCAGGCAAAAAAAGAACTCTGCAAAATTGCGTCAGAAATCGCTGCGCCCATTTTTGCCTATGCCGAAAAAACAGGCAACGCCCAGTTAAAAAACGAAGTCAATTTCTCTTACTCAAAATTAGTGCAGACCAAAGACGACAGCTTGGCGCCAAGAGTAAGAAACATCCACGCCTTGGGAGTTCAAAATATAAGCCATCTCTCAGATTACGCCATCACGCTACCGATGCTTGACGGTTTTCTAGACAAAATCGAAGCCTACAGCCTGAAAGTGCCAAACCCAAAAAACGCCGCAGCAATAAAAAAGACCATCCGTGAAAACATTAAGGTGATGATGAAAGAAACCAACGACATCTTAAAAAACCAGATGGATAAAAGCATCATCGTTTTAAAAACCAAGGACCCAGACTTTGTCAACACCTATACCGCAAACCGAGTAATCATCGACCCGCCAAGAGGACAGACCCAGCTAAAAGGAAAAATAACCAACAGCATCACAAAAATGCCGATACAAGGCGTCACAGTAAACATTGACAACTTCACAGCAGTAACCGATGCCACAGGCAAATTCCAAATCGGAAACATGCGCCTCGGTGTGTACGGAATTGAAATCAATGCAGACAAATTTGAACCAGTACCCCCAGCAACAATAGTAATAAAACAAGGACAAATAAATACTTACAAAATAGCCTTAAAGCCAGAAGGCAAATAAGAAGCTATTTTTAAATAGGCATCACGTTTTTACAGCCACGTTATCTGAAATTTTAGATAGCGTGGTTTTTTGTTTTCAGCTAGTGTTGAGATAATTGCGAAAAATTCAGTTTTTTTAGCAGTATTTACGGAAACCCGTAAAATAAACCAGGTAATTATACCTAATCTTGTAATGTAAATGTGAATTTTTTGTTAAGGTGTTGGAATAAGTGGTATGTTTGGGATGAGGTAATATACTAATATTAGTTTGTTATTAATTATATGTAATATGAAATACGAAAAGTTTATTATTAAAAATTTCAAAGGAGTCGAGGATGTAGAAATTAATCTCAATCGCAGTCCTGATGCAAACATATATAGCCTCATCGGATTAAATGAAAGTGGTAAAACTACAATCTTAGAAGCAATTAATCTTTTTACTCCAAAAAATGAAGGACTGAATGCCTTAGATTTACCAGGTGCTACAATTGAGGATTATAATAACTTGATTCCTATAAGTAAAAGGGATAATTTTAACGGAACCGTATCATTGGAAGTCGATATAAGTATAGATGATGAAGATTTTAAAAGTATAAGTCAGTTTACAAGAAGAAAAACAGTTTACAAAATACTAGAAAAAGTAGATAAATTAACATATTACAAAAATTATAATTTTAAAAATTCAAAGTTTGTTAATCTAAAATCAACTTGGACAGGTTTATCTGGAAAACTATCTGTTAATGACAAAGATTTTGTTAGAATAACTGGTGAGCCAAATATTTTGATTAGTAACTTTTGTAAAACACTTATTCCTAGCATACTTTATTTTCGTAATTTTTTATTTGATTTTCCTTCTAAAATATATTTGAAGAGTGATATAATAGAAAAAGAGAAAAATTTTAAACAAGAATTTTATTCTGAGCTAATTCAAGATATTTTATTCTCATTAGATAATAATACGAATATTAAAACTCATATCATTGATAGGTATGAAGGTTCATTACTTGATAAAAACGATTCAAGAAATTTAGATATTCTTTTAAAAAAGATGAATAAAAAGGTTACTGATACTGTATTCAATGCATGGAATGAAATTTTTAAGAGAGAAATAAAAGATACTGAAGTATTGATAAAATGTGGTAGCGATGAAAAGGGAATTTATTTAGAATTTGAAATTGAATCTAGTGATGGTATTTATCAAATAAATGAGCGTTCACTAGGTTTTAGGTGGTTTTTTACATTTTTACTCTTTACTCAATTCAGACCATTTCGAAAAGATTCTCCAAAAAATGTAATTTTCCTTTTTGATGAACCAGCTTCAAATTTACATTCAACTGCACAAAAGCAATTATTAAAAAGTTTTGAAAACTTAATAACTAATTGTAAAATAATATATACTACACATAGTCATCATTTAATTAATTCAAATTGGCTTGAAAGTACTTATGTAGTTAAGAATGAGGGGTTAAATCTTGATACGCCAGAAATTTACAATAGTGATTCAACTAAAATTTCTATTTCTACATATAGAGATTTTGCAACTAATCATCCACATAATACAGCCTATTTTCAACCTATTTTAGACGTGTTAGATTATACTCCTAGTAATCTAGAACTGATTCCAAATTGCATATTTATAGAGGGGAAAAATGATTTTTATACATTAACTTACTTTAATGAAGTAATCTTTAACAAAAAGTATGACCTTAATATGGCTCCAAGTACTGGATCAGGAAATCTTGATAGTTTAATTAGCCTATATATGGGTTGGGGCAAGTCTTTTATTATCCTTTTGGATTCTGATAGAGCAGGAAACACACAAAAGGATAGGTATATTGAAAAATTCGGAATTTTCTTGGAAGACAAAACTTTTGTTTTATCTGATATAGAAGATTCATGGGATGGATTTGAGTTAGAGAAAATTTTTAAATTTGATGACCTACTATTATTTCAAAAAAGTAAGTTTCCCAACTCTGATAAATTTTTAAAAAAGCAATTTAATAGGGCAATCCAAGAAAATTTAATGAGTAAGATCATTTTTGAGTTTAGTGATCAAACCAAACAAAACGTAGATGCATTACTTAAATTTATTGAAAATAATATTAATAGGGTGAAAAAGAAAAATTGATATATTTTAAGAAATAAAATAAGACTAGGTTTGACAAATAAATAAGATGCATAGTTAGTTGTTTAATATTTAAAATATAATCCAAAATAGTTTAAAATGTTAGGTATATGATTTACCGAATATAAACACTACAATTTAATATGAAAAAAACAATACTCACTTTATTCTTACTCACAGCAACAATCACATTTGCCCAAGAGCACAAACTTTCAACAGCATCAGAATTCATTAATCGCTCATCTTATGTTCAGATAAGCATGGATGAAAATGAGAAAGCGACTTTTAAATCAGGATATGGGGAAACGGTCAGTTTTTACCCATCAGAGATTACAGATTTAAAAATGAACACTAAGATGTTAGGGCTTCAAGTTGAATCGGTTTATATAATAAGCCATGAAGCGTTGTCAAGAATCACCACTAAAGAAGTGGCATGGGTGGGAATGGAAGAGATAGACGATTTAGTTATTTGGTTTGAAAATTATGTCATACCAAATCTTGAATCATCAGTAGGAAAAAAGAAAACATTGAAATACATCTTTAACTGTGAAGAGCTGACGCTTAAATTTGAGATTTACAACAACACACAAATATTTTCGGTGATTCTGAATTATTCTAATTTTCCTGATAAATATTTCTGGACAGAGGCAAGAGTAAAAGACATACCAAAAGTAGTTGCCGCATTGAAATACTTGCAAGCGAAAAGAACTTAAAAGTACTAGAAAAATGACAAGAACCTGCCCATACTGCGCCGAAGAAATCAAAGCAGAAGCCATCAAATGCAAACATTGCGGAGAAATACTAGATAATGAAATAAGAAGTGGGAGAAACACCCAAGCACCGCCCACAATTATAAACCACTATCGAGAAAGAAAGTGGAGTCCGGGCGTTGCAGCATTACTGAGTTTTATTATTCCGGGTGCTGGTCAGATATACAAAGGCAATATATTCAGCGGCCTTTTCTGGTTTATCTTTGTTGTCGTTGGCTATTTTCTGCTCCTTGTCCCAGGATTAATACTGCACCTGATTTGCATAATTACTGCAGCATCAGGAGATCCTTACAGAGATTGATTGTCAAAATCGTGAAATAGAAAATTGAACATAGATTGCAATCTCAATAATTAGGTAAGATATAGTTATATCTATAACCTTAAAAATACGCAATGAAAAGCAAATTCTTAATAATCCTATCTTTTCTCACACTTATATCCTGCACTAAAAAGCAGGAAGCAGTCATGCCATTCCATAATGAAAAGAATGTATCAGTAATATATCTCGATCTGATGCCAAACTTTTGGCCATCAAAAAGACTGTTTATAAATGTAAAAGAAAGATATCTTTTATATAAGAACCTCACCACAGATGATAGAAATGAACGCATTATCAAGCAGACACCTGATATCTTAATCCCGCTTTCTGATACTGAAACCCAAAGTTTGCTCGACGCATTTAATGAAATCAAACACGTCAACGGAGAGTACATACCAATGCCAGACGGATCAGTTAATTACCTGAGTGCTGTTGTCGGTGATAATGACACATTAATAGTCATGCCCGATTATGAAACAGATGGATTGGTCAGGCTGATGAAGCAGTTGTCAGATATAATTGCAAAAAAATCGCTTTCAAAAGAAGTGCAACAAGAGTTAATACGACTTGGCTTAAAGAAAATGGCAATATGAAAAAGATACTATTAATTATTACCCTATTCGTTTTTGTAGCTTGTAAAAAAGAAACGCTGCCTTTAAATAAGGAAAGCGAAACCGCCCTTATTCTGATAGAATTTTCAGGAGAAAATTATTTTTCAAAAGACTTGATTATAAACTTAAAAGAAAACTATTTGGTATATGGAAACAAAGGTAATGTGCTCGCTTATGAAAATGAAGAAGACCGCCAAAGTGAAACCATTCGCTTTAAATTAGACAAGCAAGACTTAAAAAACGGTATCGAAAGCTTTAAGGCAATCAATAAAGGTGATGATAAAGCAGGAGAGAGCGAACTGCACACTTCTATAGAAATAGTCAAAGAAGACCGCACTTTTGAAATCATGCAAGACGGCAGGCACCGATTATCAGGTGAAGATGCTTTTTTAAAAACAATCTTACAGCTGATTGATTCCAAAACCCAAGATGAAAAAATAAAGAGAGAACTGAAAAAGTTTGACCTCTTGATGTCTAAAAAAAATATAACTTAAAATAACGACTACCAAAACAAAGTAATCAGTGAAAATCTGTGACATCTGTGTTCTAATCTAAAAAATCCAATTTCCCCATTATGAAATACTTACTCTTGCTTTTGCTTGTCTGTTGCACCTCCTTCACAGAAAGCAAAGTCTATATCTGTGGCGCACAAGGCGCAAAGAAATACCACTATTCACAAACCTGCCGCGGCCTTTCTAACTGCAAGCATGAAATCTATAAAACAACATTAAAAGACGCCCAAAGCCTGGGCTTGGGTCTTTGCGGTTGGGAAGACTAATTAAAAAGCAGTTATGATTAAAAAATACCTATTCCTGGCACTCTTTGTTTCCTGTGCCGCTGTGAAAGAAAACCACGTCTATATCTGCAAGAGCCAGATTGCGGCAAAGTACCATTATTCTGAAACCTGCGACGGCTTAAACAACTGCAGGCATGAAGTGCAGCACGTTCCGTTAGAAGAAGCGCAGAGGCTGGGCTACCAGCGCTGTGATTTTGAAAAACCATAGCCCTTTACACAAGCGCTTTTAAGCAGTAACAAGCCAAAAACGGCTTTTAAAAAGGCGGTTTTGCATTTTAAGCCTTACAAAAAACAAAGTATTTTTACCTGATATTCAAATAATAAGAAATTTAACCAAAAGAAGTTCTTACATTTAGCTTCTAATTTTCCCTGAATGTGAAACACGCTCTGATTTTTCTTTCGGTAAACTGCGCCACTAGTGCAAAAAACTACACTAGGGCTGTAAAAGCAGTAATGCAAAAGCCGTCAATAAGGCCAGCACTTTTTTAGCGCCTGATTGTTGTTAAATCTGTAATTGTTTTTCTTATACACTGTTTCTTATGAAAAAAATTTCCCTCGTTTTATTGATTGCATTTCTTGCGGTGCGCTGCAACATGCTGGATGCTCCAGAAATACACCCAGTAGTCAACAAAAAAAACATTGACCTTGTAGAAATCAGAATCCAGAGAGCTTCCTGGTTCAGCAAAAACATCATAATCAATATTAAGGAGCAGTACCTGTTATACAAAAACTTCACAACCGTAAAGAAATATGCTTATAAGCCCGAAGAAGCCAGCCAAACGCTAAAGATTTCACTGACCAATGAAGAAACACAGCGCATTCTCAATGCCTATAACGCCATTGTCAAGCGCGACATAAAGAAAGAACACATCCCTGATAAGCCCACAAGTCAGGTAATCGGTGTGGCAGATGAAAGCGAGCTCACACTGCTTCAAGACTATCAGGCACAAGGATTTTCAAAACTGGAAAAGACGGTTTTAGAAATCCTGTCAGAAAAAGACCTTGACGATCAGGCAAAAATTGAAATCGAAAAACTGTACCGCAGCTAACACACAGAAGTCATGAAAAAAATACTACTATTGGCCGTTGCCGCCTTATTCGCATCCTGCAAAGAAGATTCAGAATCAGTGGCAGACAAAACACCTGAATTTATAGCTGTAGAAGTTGATTTTGATGAAGGTCCGTCAAAAGACCTGATAATCAATTTAAAAGACAAATATTATGTATATGCCAATTCCAGACGCGTAATCAATGAAGACTATACCATCGGTGCTGATACCATCTTCAGGCTTGACAATGAAGAAGTCACAGAAATAATAGAGCGCTATAAAAAAGTAGATATGGGCTCGTTTTATAACATCGAAGACCCAGGGAAGATGCACACCAGAATCGAATGCATATTTACCGACAAGACATTCCACCTCCTGCAAGACGGAACCGTGCGCACCGCCGGACAGCGCGAGTTCATGAGAATTTTATTGGCCGTCTTGATGACCAAAACCGAAGACTCAATGATTTTTCTTGAGATTACCCACATGTTTGGCGGTATGGCAGAATTTGGATAGAACAGCTGGAGAAAAAGCCTTAAATTAGCAGAACCAAATCGATTATAACATGAAAAAGAAAGTAACCCTGCTGTTAATGGCAATAGCTTTGGTCTCCTGCCAATCAGGAAGGCTCTCAAAAACAGCGTCCGTTTCTGATGCCGAAACAATTATAATAGGCACCTTTAAGATTACCAAAGACGGCAAGAACGCCAACAAGAATTCAAAAATATATTTCGACGAAAATCAAAAAGGAGTCCTCACTTACCGCTTAGGTGAAGACGGCACGATAATCATGAAGCTCCCAAAGGGGAATCATTTTCTTAAGCTCCTCTACACGCCTTATGGTTCGGCAAACCTTCCCGACGGTTACGCAAATCTTACCGTTCCAGAAAGCGGCAAGGTCTATTATATAGGAGAAATAGAAATCGACGGAACAGGAGTATTCCAAAAAAAGTTCAGCGGCATCGTCAGAGACGTGCAGGCAAAAGACCTGAAAGAAAAGAAAATCCCAATAAGAGTTACAGACAAGAGAGATGAGGTGCTAGAAGCCTATGAAAAAGAATTTGGCAAAGAAAAGCCAGTCGTTATCTCCTTATTAGAAGTAAGCCAATAAAAGAAAAACAAAGCACGCAAGGCAGAAAAGGCAATCCGTGCGATCTGTGTTAAACAATTTCCCCCTAACAAAATTGAATCTTATTAATCCGTGCAAATTTGTGAAATTTGTGTTAGGTATTTTTCCGCAAAAAATTGAAACACATTAATCCGTGCAAATTTGTGAAATTTGTGTTAGATATTTTTCCGCAACAAAATTGAAACCCATTAAATTAATCCGTGTAAATTCGTGAAATTCGTGTTAAATATTTCTCCGCAAAAAATTGAAACACATTAATCCGTGCAAATTTGTGAAATTTGTGTTAGGTATTTTTCCGCAAAAGATTGAAACACATTAATCCGTGCAAATTTGTGAAATTTGTGTTAGATATTTTTCCGCAACAAAATTGAAACCCATTAAATTAATCCGTGTAAATTCGTGAAATTCGTGTTAGATATTTTTCCGCAACAAAATTGAAACCCATTAAATTAATCCGTGTAAATTCGTGAAATTCGTGTTAAATATTTCTCCGCAACAAAATTGAATCTTATTAATCCGTGAAATGGGGTATTAACCTTTAAAATACCGATCAAGCAAAATCGCAGCAGCAGCAAAAGGCGAAATTGCATTGTTTTGCACCGCTTTTTTATTATCTTCCAATAAACTTTTAATCTCCGGATGGTTGAAGAAATTAGTTTTCAGTTGCTCATTGATTGTTTCCAAAAGCCAATGCTGGTTTTGGTCCTGCCTTCTTTCACTAAAGTAATTATTTTCCTTCGTAAGCTGTAGATACTCAGAAATCATCTCCCAGACATTTGAAATTCCGTCATGCGTAATAGCGCTGGCCGTAATCACTTTCGGTTGCCACCCAGAACTTTTCGCCGGAAACAGGTGCAAGGCGCGATTGAATTCCGTCTTGGCAAGATTCGCTTTTTTAATATTGTCGCCGTCCGCTTTATTAATGACGATGGCATCCGCCATTTCCATGATGCCACGTTTGATGCCCTGCAATTCATCGCCGGCACCAGAAATTTTTAAAAGTAAAAAGAAATCGACCATGCTGTGAACGGCAGTTTCGCTTTGGCCAACGCCAACAGTTTCGATCACAATCGTATCAAAACCGCAAGCTTCGCATAATATAATCGTCTCGCGGGTTTTTCGGGCAACGCCTCCCAAAGTTTCGCCAGAAGCAGAAGGCCTGATGTAAGCATTTTCATCTTTCACCAGTTCCTCCATGCGTGTTTTGTCCCCAAGAATGCTCCCGTGCGAAATCGTACTGCTCGGATCAACCGCCAAAACGGCAACTTTCTTTCCACTAGCAGTCAAATACTTTCCAAAAGCTTCAATAAAAGTACTTTTGCCAACACCAGGAACACCAGTAATGCCAAGCCGAACCGAAGTATTAGCATAAGGAAGACAAGCCTGTATCACCTGATTCGCTTTCTCCAAATGCTTCAGATTTGTGCTTTCCACTAGCGTAATAGCGCGAGACAAAGCCGTCTTATCGCCTTTCAATATCCCAGATATCAAGTCGTCTGCCGAAGGTTGGCGCTTTCGCGACTGAATTAGCTGCGCAACAGACGCCGCGCCAATGCTTTCTGGCTGCGGAATCCCGTCTTTCTCTTGCAAAGCTGATTTATGTGGAGTTGGTTTAGACACTTTCAATGTTTTGAAAAGTAAAAGTAGGGAAAAGCAGGTAAGTTTGAAAGTCTTAAAGTCGAAAGTCGAAAGTCTTGAAGTTGAAAACCTATGATTTGAATAAAAAAATCTCGCAAAGGCACAATAATTTGCGACATTGCGAGAAATCAATTAGTGTCTTTTGACTTTAAGACTTTCGACTTTAAGACTTTGCGACCTTGCGTCTTTGCGAGAAAAATTTAAGTTCAATCAAAATCCCTGAACCTAAAACCTAAAACCCTCAACCAATTTAGTAACCCGCCGTAAAACGAACCTGATGGTGTTTAGGATTCTCAACTTCATCTGCCAAAACCACAGCAACATCTTCCCCAGAAAGTAGGCTTCGTCCTTCTTCATTAAAAACCGGACTGTCAGCGCCTAAACGGTAGTTCGCAGTGCGTCCCGTAGTAATCCCAGGATGCATTTCGATCGCCGGACTGAAAAATGCCCAGTCTAAATCTTTCTCTTCTTTAATGATATCTAAATAGTCACGAGCTGCAGTCGCTCCCGGTTTGATGTCAGCAGGAAAATCTGGACCGTCAACCAATTGTTTTCCGTCGATGTACAAGCTTCCGGCACCCCCAATAGTAATTAATCTTTTCACGCCAGAAAGTTTTACCGCTTCCTGAATCGCTTTGGCTCCTTTTAAGAAGTCAGCATAAATATTTGGATTCGTCCAACCCGGATTGAAGGCACTGATAACAGCATCGTGCCCTTTTAAAATGGCGGCGAGCGCTTCCACATTGTAAACATCAGCGGCAACATACTTTAAGTTGTCTTTGTCAGATGCTTGCGCCGTTCTAGAAATTGCAGTAACGTCATGTTTGCGGTCTGATAATTCGTTGGTAAGGCTTTTGCCAAGGAACCCAGTGGCTCCGATAAGTGCGATTTTCATAAGTAGTGTATTTATAAGTAATAAAAAATGTTACAGTTTAGGTTAAAAAAAAGGTATTAAAATTTTTCCGAGAATTCCGTCAAAGAAATGCCGCTCAATTGCACGCTGATTTTCTGATTGATACTGGCATACAGTTCATCCAAATTTTTATTGATCTGTTTCCCCACAGGACAATCCGGATTCGGATCTTTTTTTGAATAGCCTAGAGAAACCGTGTCAAAGGTCATCTTAAAAATATGGTCAAGAGTGATGGCTGAAGCTGGTTGCAGTAGTTTTGTGCCGCCATTTTTTCCTTCTTTGCTTTCCACAATATGATTTTTCTTCAGGTTGGCAATCTCTTTTCGAACCAAAACCGGATGCAGATTCATGCTTCCCGCAATAAAGTCGGAAGACAGATATTCGTTCGGAAACTTTGAAAGCAAAGTAAGAATGTGAAGCGTGATGGCGAACTTTCCTGAAATCATACTGTAATAAAATATATTACAAATGTAGCTGTTTTAATTGTAATTAGGGTTTTTTATTAGGAATTATTTAAGATTTAAACCACTTCAAACAAATATCCAAGCCTTAATTTTGCGCCACAAATTATTCCTGCAAATTTTATGACCACAAAACAAAAATACTCCATACTTTTTATACTTGGAGGCTTGTCAGCCTTGGCGCCATTCAGCATTGACATGTATCTTCCCGCATTTCCTTCGATTGCAAAATCATTAAATACTGATATTTCGCAAGTGGCTTTGTCATTAACAAGCTACTTCGTCGGAATCAGCATCGGCCAATTGTTCTACGGACCGATTACTGATAAATTCGGAAGAAAAAAACCTTTAATTTTCGGACTTTCTTTATTTCTTCTGGCTTCCATCGGTTGTGCTTTATCGCCAGACATTAATTGGCTGATTGCCATGCGAGTGGTCTTGGCTTTAGGCGGTTGCGTAGGAATGGTGGTGAGTAGAGCAGTAGTTCGCGACTTATTTCCAGTCTCAGAAATAGCAAAAATATTCTCGATCTTGATGCTGATTGTGGGCGTTGCGCCAATTCTAGCACCCACAATCGGTGGCTGGGTTTTGACGGTTTCTTCTTGGAGAACAATTTTCTATTTCTTGACCACTTTTAGTTTTATATTAATTGTTTGCGTGTTCTTTTTCCTGCCAGAAAGCAAGAATCCGAATCGTGCTAAATCCTTAAAAGCAAAAGATGTTTTGAAAGATTATGCCGATGTTTTGAAAGAGAAGACATTCTTATATTATGCATTGGCAAGTAGCATCGCAATGGCCGGAATGTTCGCTTACATCAGCGGTTCGCCGTTCGTTTTTATGAAATTTCACAGTTTTACAGAACAGCAATACGGCTGGGTTTTCGGCGGTAACGCAATGGGCTTTATCATCGGAAGCCAAATGAACCGCGTGCTTTTAAATAAATTTACTTCGTTGCAGGTGATTACAATTTCAAGCGTTATTTTGGTCGGAATTTCAATGCTGATGTTCGTTTTATTCGGATTGAATGTATTGTCTCCAGCGATTTTGATTGCAATGATCTTCACTTTTTTATTCTCACTCGGATTATTAGTTCCAAATTGCACGGCTTTGGCTTTGGCACCATTTACTTACAACGCCGGAAGCGCTTCGGCATTAATCGGATTTATTCAAATGATAACTGGCGCAGGAGTTTCGGCAATGGTCAGCCTTTTGCACAACGGAACCACTTTTCCGATGGTTTTCGGAATGTTTTTCTGCGGAACAATTTGCTTTTTGATTATCTTGCTTTTGAATTTTAAAGTCAAAAAGTGGAAGACGGAAATAGCCTAATTATTTGCCACGATTTACACGAATAGATTTGTGCTAATTTGTGTAATTCGTGGCCAAAAAACAAAAAATGGATAGCATAATTTTACTATTTCTATGTATGATTTTAGGAATCGCCTTGCAAAGAGTAAAGGCGTTTCCAGCGAATTCACATCAAGTTTTAAACCAATTTGTGATCTATATTTCGTTGCCAGCTTTGGCATTGTTTTACATTCCAAAGATTGAAATCAGCACCAAACTTTTATTTCCCCTCGGAATTGGTTGGATTGGATTTTCACTAGCTTTTTTATTCTTCAACGCACTCGGGAAATATTTCGGTTGGTCAAAAAGACTCATCGGATGTTTGGTTTTAACAGGCGGTTTAGGAAATACTTCTTTCGTAGGATTTCCAGTGATCGAAGCACTTTACGGCAAGAAAGGATTAGAAACCGCAATCATCGTTGACCAACCTGGAACCTTTGTCGTGATGGCAACTTTGGGAATTATAGTCGCTTCAATTTATTCCAAAGGAACTCCGAATCCAAAAGCGATTGCTTCCAAAATTTTACTATTTCCGCCATTTATCGCTTTTTTCTTGGCGGTAATGATGAATATTTTAAAGTTTGATTTCATGGAAGATTTACAGTCTGTTTTTCAACGTTTGGGAAACACCGTTACGCCAATTGCTTTAGTCGCTGTCGGATTGCAATTAAAGATTGACAAACGAAGCCAGCACTGGAATTTCCTGACTTTTGGATTGCTTTTCAAATTAATAATCACGCCTTTTTTCTTTCTAATTCTTTATAAATTTATACTAAAAGGTAGCGGCATGGAAGTGGATGTTTCTATTTTAGAATCGGCAATGGCACCAATGATTACGGCCGCGATTTTAGCGTCGAGTTACGGATTAAAACCAAAATTAAGCAGCATGATGATCGGTTTCGGAATCCCGATTTCGTTTTTGACACTTGCTTTTTGGTATTATATTTTGACCATTCTGTAGATTTTCTTCTTACATTTCTTTCAATTTAAGATTTATTTTAACCTTTGAGGCTTACTTTTGCGGCAGAATTTTAGTCTTATGAAAGAAACTTTAAACGTTGACAACGCAGTGATAACTGACAACGTGCAAAAAACGGTTTACCCAATTTTATTTTCCATCGCGTTTGCGCATTTATTAAACGATATGCTTCAGGCGGTGATTCCTTCGGTGTATCCAATTTTGAAGGATAGTTATCAATTGTCGTTTACCCAAATCGGCTTGATTACGTTTGCTTATCAAATGGCAGCGTCGATTTTACAGCCTTTCGTCGGACTTTACACTGACAAAAAACCACAGCCGTATTCTCAGATTTATGGAATGCTTTTTACGCTTTGCGGAATTATTTTGCTGTCGTTCGCTGATCATTTCTATATTATAATTATCTCGGTAATTTTAGTCGGAATTGGTTCTTCGATTTTTCATCCCGAAGCTTCCCGAATTTCGTTCTTGGCTTCTGGCGGAAAACGCGGCCTGGCGCAATCGGTTTTTCAATTAGGAGGAAATGCAGGAACAGCAATTGGGCCTTTATTAGTGGCGCTTTTGGTAGTTCCGAATTCTCAAAAATACATTTTACTTTTTGTGATTGTCGCCACTATTGCGCTATTCGTTTTGCGACACATTGCAGTTTGGTATGACAATCATTTGACATTGCGTTCCAAGAAAAAAGTCGAAATAATTCTTCCAGATTTGTCAAAAAATAAAATCATCATTTCGGTAATAATCTTGCTGGTTTTAATCTTTTCGAAGTTCTTTTATATGGCAAGTATGTCAAGTTATTTTACATTTTATTTAATTGAAAAGTTCAATCTTTCGGTTCAAGATGCGCAGTTTCATCTGTTCTTATTTTTAGCTTCCTGCGCTGTCGGAACTTTGATGGGCGGACCAATGGGCGATAAATTCGGAAGAAAATACGTCATCTGGTTCTCGGTTTTAGGCGCCGCACCGTTTGCCTTGATGTTGCCTTACGTCGATTTGTTTTGGACAGGCGTTTTGTCCGTAATCATCGGTTTAATTATATCTTCTGCATTTCCAGCAATTTTGGTTTATGCACAAGAATTGCTTCCAAAAAAACTCGGAATGGTCTCAGGACTTTTCTACGGATTTGCCTTCGGAATGGGCGGTTTGGGTTCCGCATTATTAGGTTACACCGCTGATCATATCGGTATCGAAAGAGTGTATGAAATCTGCGCTTATTTACCTTTAATCGGAATAATAGCTTTGTTTCTTCCAAATTTGAAAAAGAAGATTTAACACCAAATGCCTTTTTAATCTTGTTAATTTCAGTAATTTTATGGTTCTAGATTAACCAAAAAACCACAGAAATCATGATTAGAATTTTTAGCACAGCGCAAAATAAAGGTTTGACCAATATGATGCTGTTTATAGTAAGGGCGACGGTGAGTTGTTTTATGCTCGTTCACGGAATCGGAAAGTGGCAGATGCTGATGTCTGGCGCTGATACAAGTCAATTCCCAGATCCGCTTGGTGTGGGACATTCGACTTCGTTAGGCTTGGCTGTTTTTGCTGAAGTTGTTTGTTCAGGATTGCTTTTCGTAGGTTTTGCCACACGATTAGTAGTTGTTCCTTTGATTGTTACAATGGTTGTCGCAGTCTTTGTGGTTCATGGTTCACAAGGTTTTCAAGAACGTGAATTGGCGGCTTTATATCTTTTGATCTACTTGCTTTTATTGATTACAGGAAGCGGAAAATATTCTATAGACCATTTTATTTATAAAAAAACAAAGCCTACGAATTATTAGGTTTCTGATAAAAAATTAGTGCCACAGATTTAAGATTTTCACGGATTTTACAAAAAATGAATCCTTTTAATCCTTTAATCTGTGGCTTTTTTCTTTTGGATAAAATGAAAAGCGATAGGTCTTACTCATAAATTAATAGTATTTTTGGAAATTGATAGCTCATTAAATCATACTATGAAAACTGATATTTTATCTCCAGAAATAACCCAAAAACTTCAAAACATAGTCGGTCAAGACTTTCTCTTTTTAGACCAAGAAACCCGAAATAATTATGGCCACGATGAAACGGAAGATTATGTTTTTCCGCCAAGCGTAGTTTTAAAACCCGGAACGGTTGAGGAGATTTCTGAAATAATGAAATTGGCTTTTCAGTATGAAATTCCAGTAACGCCAATCGGCGGAAGAACTGGTTTGAGCGGTGGTGCTTTGCCTATTTTTGGAGGAATCGGGCTTTCAATGGATCGTTTTAATAAAATGCTGCATATTGACGAACAAAATCTTCAAGTTATCGTGGAACCGGGCGTTGTAACGCAAACTTTGCAGGAAGCGGTTCTCGAAAAAAGCCTTTTTTATCCGCCAGATCCTAGCAGTCGCGGCAGCTGTTTTATTGGAGGAAATGTCGCTGAAAATGCTGGTGGCGCAAGAGCCGTAAAATACGGAGTTACAAAAGATTATGTTCTGAATCTGGAAGTTGTTTTACCCAATGGTGAAATTATTTGGACAGGAGCAAATACGCTAAAAAATTCTACCGGATACAATCTGACACAATTGATGGTTGGAAGCGAAGGAACGCTCGGAATTATTACCAAAATCGTGATGAAATTGCTTCCAAAAAATTCTCATAATATTTTAATGCTGGTGCCATTTTTTAATTCAAGCCAAGCTTGTGAAGCGGTGGCAAAGATTTTTAAAGCCGGAATTACGCCAAGTGCTTTGGAATTTATGGAACGCGACGCGATTGATTGGACGTTGCATTTTGTTGACGGCGTAAGTTTGAATATAAAAGACGAAGTGCAGGCACATTTGCTGATTGAAGTGGATGGAAATTATCCAGATGTTTTGTTTTCAGAAGCCGAGAAAATCACGGAAGTTTTGGAACAATTTGACATCGATGAAATACTTTTTGCCGATTCTGAAGACCAAAAAAATGCACTTTGGAAGTTAAGAAGAGCAGTGGGCGAGGCCGTAAAATCAAATTCAATTTACAAGGAAGAAGATACGGTTGTGCCAAGATATGAATTGCCAAAATTATTGGAAGGAATCAAATCCATTGGAAATAAATATGGTTTTAAATCAGTTTGTTATGGTCACGCAGGCGATGGAAATCTGCACGTAAATATCGTAAAAGGCGAAATGTCAGACGAAGATTGGAATACAGAAATCCCAAAAGGAATCCGTGAAATTTTTGAATTGACAGTTGCTTTAAAAGGAACTTTATCAGGGGAACACGGAATTGGCTACGTACAAAAAAACTATATGGATATTGCTTTTAGCCAAACACAATTGCTTTTAATGAAAGGAATTAAAACCGTTTTCGATCCAAAAAATATCATGAATCCAGGGAAAGTTTTACCGGATAATTTGTAATTTATAAGAACAGATTTCACAGATTCACACGGATTATTTCTGTGTAAATCTTTGAAATTTCTGTTTTATAATGTTGCAGTCCTCGCTTTTGGCAAAATCTTATTTGCCAATTTACCAATAGTCAATCCTTGTACGATGATAGAAAATACGACTACAAAATAAGTAATTGCAATAATTATCTGCTTGCTCGGACCTTCGGCAATCGAAAGCGCCAAGGCAATGGAAACGCCGCCGCGAAGTCCGCCCCAAACTAAAATCTTGATTGTAGAAGGCTCAAATTTCTTACGGAAAGGAATGATTTTGGTCGGAATCCAAATAGAGATAAATCTGGAGAATAAGACAATTGCGATACACGCAATTCCGATTGGCCAATAGCTCAAAATATCTGGAATCAGCAACAATTCAAATCCGATAAAAAGGAATAAAATTGCATTCAAGATCTCATCAATCAGTTCCCAAAATTTATTCAGATAATCTTTAGTAGTTGGCGACATGGCCGTTTTTTTGCCATAATTTCCGATGATAATTCCTGCCGCAACCATTGTCAGCGGACCAGAAATATGTGCCGCATGCGCAATCAGGTAACCGCCCATGACAATTGACAATGTGATTAAAACCGAAACTTTATAATCGTCAACTTTTCGCATTGCTTTGCTGGCTTGAATCCCTAAAACGGTTCCTAAAATAAAACCTCCCAAAGCTTCCTTAATCAACAGCCATGAAACATGCGTCATAGAAAAATCACTCGCGGGATCTTGTGCCAATTGCAGGATAACTGCAAAAATCACAACCGCAACACCGTCATTAAACAACGATTCTCCAGCGATTTTTGTCTCCAGCGACTTCGGAACTTTGGCATCTTTTAAAATACTCAAAACCGCAATCGGATCTGTCGGGGAAATCAAGGCGCCAAACAGCAGGCAATAAATAAAAGGAATATCGAGATGCGCCAAATCAGTGACAAAATCTAGAATTACACCGATGGCAAGTGTGGAAATTATCACGCTGACAGTCGAGAAAACCATTATTGGTCCGCGTTGCTCTCGCAGGTCTTTTAAGTTGATATGAATGGCTCCAGCAAAAAGCAGAAAGTTTAGCATGGCGCCCATCAAGACTTCTGTGAAGTCAAATTCGGCAATAAGTTTTGAGAAATTAAGGAAAGTTTTCGGAAAGATATTTCCAGTAATAACCAAGAGCATTGAGCTGATCATCGCAATAATCATGATGCCAATTGTGGAAGGCAATTTCAGAAAACGGATGTTTAAATAAGCGAAAAAAGAGGCTAAAACGATGAGAACAGAAAACGAGTAGTATAACTCCATAGGATTAATTTATTTGGCTTTTTACAAATATAAAAAACGAGCGCTAAAATGAAAATCCATAGCAATTTATTTGTGAAAAATTGGCAAAAAAAATCCCCAAGCAAGTCTTGGGGATTAAATTAATCTCTCTTTGGAGTATTTTTCTTTTCGCGTTTTTCCTCTTTTTTCTCTTTGGCCGTCTTAAGAGGCTCTTTTTTTACGGTTTTCTTTGCGTCTTGACTCTTTGCCATGGCTGTATGATTTTAAATTAGTAATTTTTATTAAATGTAAGAATACTATTTTACAAAACGATATAAATATAATTGGAATTCAATTTATTTTGGCGAAAAAATCTATTTGACTTGAACTGCAATCCAATTTGAGATTTCTTTCAAGGCTTCAGGTGAAAACGTTTGTTCAATTTCAGCATATTCTGAAGGCGAACCGGTTGTCGATTCTTGAAATAAATGGTTCAGATTTGGCAATTCTTTTACGATACTTTTTTTATTATTTGCTTTTTCCAAAGCAGTTTTTATAGCCTCTAGATTTTCCTTTGGAGGAACTTGCAAATCTTTTTCTCCGATCAATGCCAATACCGGAATCATAACTTTTTCTAACGCAGGAGCTGGGTCATATTTCAAAAAATATTTCATCCACGGCGAAAGCATCTGCCTGTCCATCAGCTTAATAAAATCTGCATTTGTCATGCCGCCTTTTTCTGCTTCGGGCATTTTTTGAGTAGCCAATTTTAAATAGTTGTCAAAAGCCGTCTGCATTTCTGTTTCATTTTTCACATCGGTTATGATTTCAAAAAGGCCTTTGTAAAAAGCCTGCGAATCGGCCAAATCTTCATCACTGATTCCTGAGGCTTTTTTGACCAATTGCTGTTGCAATAAAAGCAATTCAGCACCACGAATTCCTGATCCGGCGAGCAAAACTATGAAGCTTACATCTTTTGATTTTGAAGCGATCATCGGTGCGATAATACCGCCTTCACTATGGCCGATCAATCCTATTTTTGACTTATTGACTTCTTTTCTGGTTTTTAAATAGTTGATGGCGGCTTCCACATCGGTTGCAAAATTTTCTGTTGTCGCCAAACTGAAATTTCCTTTGGATTGCGCAGTTCCTCGGTCGTCAAAACGCAAGACTGCGATTCCGTTTTTGGTCAAATAATCGGCCAGAACCAAGAAGGGCTTATGTCCTAATAATTCTTCATCGCGATTCTGAGGACCGCTTCCGGAGATCAAAACCACCGCAGGAAATGTTCCTTTTTTCTTCGGAAAAGTAAAGGTTCCTGCAAGAGTTACCGCTTCTTTATTATTTTCAAAGGTAATGTCTTCTGAATTATATCCAAATGGTTTTAAAGGTTCCTGTGGCCTTTTCGGAAGCACTTTTTCCACCTTTTCCCTAGACAAATCCATCGGAAAAGTATTGCCCATTTGCTTGAAATTTCCTCTGATAATTTTGTCTTCGCCTAAAATTCCTTCATATTCAATTCCTGCTCCAGCAATAGAAAGTTTTAAAACCGGACTTACAAAAGTTGTTGTAGTAACTTGAACGCCAGTTACTTTCTGGTCTGGACTGTCGAGCGTGGCGCTGTAGCCTTCGCCCAGTTTGCTGATCTTAAAAATTACTGTCAATTGTTTTCCAGGAAGCTTGATCAGTCCGTTCCATTCGCCAGTAATATCTTGGGCAGAAGAAACGGTTGCAGAGATTAAAAATAAAAATAGGAGGTACTTTTTCATTCGTTTAAATTATTGAGTGCCAAATATAAAAAATCCCCAACCGTTTTCACGATTGGGGATTTTTATTATAAATATTTTAGGATTATTTGCTTACATAGTTATAAATTCTGCTTGCAATTTCGTTTTGCCCATCTTCACTTGTGATATAATGCCTGTCTTCTTCGTTGGAAATAAATCCAAGTTCTAAAGTAATTGCGGGACAATTTGACTTTTTCAGAATCATGAAAGGCGCATTTTTAACACCTCTGTTTTCTAATCTTTCTTCAGAAAGCGACGATAAAAGTTCAGTCGCGTATGCTTTTGAAACATCGTACTTTACATTATCTTCAGAAACGAAAGCCTCAATTCCCTTTGCCGTTTTGTTTGGATTTTGGTTTACGTGCAATGAAATCACCAAGTCAGGATTCAAGCCATTGATCGCTTCCACACGGTCTTCCAGGGATTTAAATTCATCGCTGTCGCGAAGCAACACAATCTTTACATTTCCACTATTGTTCAGAGCTAAAATCTTCTTTGAAATAGCATCAGCAATCGTTTTTTCAGTATGTTCTTCAAAAGTTGAGCCGTGGTCTTTTCCGCCGTGTCCTGCATCAATTACAATAATTTTCTTTTCGTGAAATGTTGTAAAAGACATGACAAGTGCAATCACAGCAAGTCCTAAAAACTTAAACATATTTTTCATAATCTGGAGGTTTTTTGTTGGTTATCTTAATTTATAACGATGAATATAAGAAAATATTTGCATTAATTGCAAAGATCTATTATAGTTTTAGAATTTCGTCTGTACTATTGCAACGGATATTCAATTCATTACACAATTCCTTAATGCGCTTCGTGTCTTTTTCAAGAACAAACAACAACTGAATACTGTCGCCAAAACTGTCTCCAAATTCAATCAATTCTAATTCTGGATAATTTTCTTCCAGCTCTTTTGAAACCCACTCGATATAATCTGCAGCGTTGAATTTCTTTTCGTAAGGAAAGGAAGCAAAATCATCTTCAAATTCCTCCACAATAAGTTCATGGATTTCATCAATCTTGTCGCCTACAATTAAAAAATCGCTGATTTCATTTGAAATGGCAAATTGCAATGTGCTTTCTGATGCTACTTCTAAAATCCATTCGGCATCATTCTCAACCAAGTAGGCTTTTTGATTGTTTAAAAAACCGCCGAGGTTGATTAATATTTCTTCTTGCTCATTTTCTTCCAGTTCAAAATCTGCCAAAAGCAGCTTTATCAATTCTTCTATTTTGTCCATTTGTATTTTTTCTATTTCTTCAAATGTAAAAAATCCTTGCGTTTAATTTTGAATTTTGCTGACAAATCAATCAAACAATTCTAATTTTTTCATCCTAGAACTGATCGCGCCTTTCGTTCTTCCAAAATGCAAAGCCAGATCTTTCGGATTCACGCCTTCCATCCACAAAACAGTCAGTTCTTCGTCTAAAGCGGCAGTCCAAGGGCGGTAGGCATCCTTATTAATTTCACGCGATTTTTCTACATAATTCGACGTTTCTTTATTGGTAGTATTTTCTTTTTTTGGAAAAGAATATTTCTTTGGATCTGCCTTTTCAGGAAGTTCCCGAATCAGATGGATGTTGTCACAAACAGGAAATCCTTTTGGTACTAATTTCTCCGGAATTCTAATGCTATTTTTCGTTCGCGTCACAGCTACATAAAGCAGATTAATTTCCTCATTCATTCGCGCTATATTGATGTCTTCGCCCGAATGTTTGAGTTTTATAAGTCGGTCTTCGGTCATGAAATCGTCCACGATCTGAACTGTGTCATATTCCATTCCTTTGCAACGGTGAACCGTTGAAAAAATGATTCTCGCCTTATGCTTCTCTTCGTTTGAAACGTGCTTTTCCTTTATAGACTTTAAAATTCCCGGAATCTTATTGCCGTATTCTTTAACGATTTCCACCATCATTCCCAACTGCGAATCGTCAGTACTCTCAATATAAGCTTCGAGTTCTTTTATCGTTTTCATCTCACGAATCAGCTTGTCGCGAATCATATCACGGTTTTTATTCTGCAGATTTAAAACGTCATATAACGAAGCGCCTTCGTCGGCATACGTATAGGAATTGATATTTCCTTCAAAATAAATTTCGTTGATATTTTTCTTTTCGGTCACATATTCAATCGCTTTCAAAAGCAATCCGAGATTTGTTCGGGCAATGATGGCCTTGCTTTTCGACTCTTTATTTGTGCCGTTTCCGGTAATAGAAATCGTTTCAGGATTGTCGAAATGCGTTTTGTAATCCAAAACGCCCATAGCTAGATTTGCAATATCCTGATTGAATCGAAAGCTTGTGGAAAGATTAAATGTCTTGAATTTTGCTTTTTCCAATGAATTTACCGCATGCCGCCAGCCATAAATCTGCTGGTGCGTATCGCCAACAATCACTTTTGTGGCTTTTTGGTTCAAGAAAATATCCAGCATGGCGGGCGAAGCATCCTGCGCTTCATCAAATAAAATATAGTCAAAAGCCAAAACCGGATTTTCTAATTGAAACTTTTTTAAGTAGAAATCGTGTGTGATCTCAATTTCACCCTTATCCATTTTGGCAAGAAAAAGGCGCGTGTGCATTTCAATCTGCGCATAAAAAGACTTGGCCACTTTTTTTGCATTTTCATCAAAAACAATATCCAGGTAATTTAATTCCTGAACTTTTCTTTTATTGCTGTTGCAAAAATAAGCCACGAATTTCAAGATGTGATTGGCAATTACAAATTCAAAATGCTTTTCTGAATTTCCTTGTAATTTTAAGAGCTCGACAATTTCATTGGTTTTATAATCTTGATTTCTGACGCGGTAATTATAATTGAAAACCACGTGTTTGTAGGCCAGAGAGTGCGCCGTTTCTACCACCACATTATCAAGATTGTTTTTTGAAAATTTAGAGGTAGCTTCCATTCGAACCGATTTATTAAACGCCAGGTATAAAATGCGGCAGTTTTTTGGTCGGGCTTTTGCGTATTCTAAAATGGTAGTCGTTTTTCCAGAACCTGCAACGGCATTTATTTTTATATCTCCAACGGAATTTATAATGGCTTTTTGCTCTTTTGTAAGGTTCATTTTTGGCTTTTTTAAGGGAGGCAAAAGTAGCTAAAAAATACCCGCAATCGGCAAAATTTAAAACAGAAGAAAAATGAAAAATAAAATATTTAAAATAGTTTAAGGCTTTGCAAATTCTCCAAAATGCCATAAAATCCCACTCGGATCGTGAACAAAACATTCGCTTCCCCAATCATTATGCTGAATTGGAATCAGTCTTGCGCCTTCATATTTTGCTGGAAGATTTAAGGCTAAAAGTTCATTATAGCATTCTTTTACATTTTCGACTTCTAAAAAAAGCATCGTGTTGTCGATCCAGTCTTTGACATAGGCATCCTGTAAATAAAATCCGAATGCTTCTTTTTTGAAAAGTGACATATTGTGAAATAAGACGATTTCTTCAAAGCCTAAATCTTTGTAGAAATTTCTCGATGTTTCAAAGTTTTTTGCTCCTATGAAAGGGCGAAGTGATTTTGCTTTCATTTTAATGAATTATTGGTTATCAAATATAAAAATCCCCAATCACAAAAATGCAATTGGGGATTTTATTTATTCAAGAGAATCTTGATTCTGAAATCTCAATTCTCACTACTTATCTATTCATTTGTCAAAACATACTCGCCTGAAGCCAAAAGACTTTCAGCTTTTTTGAACTTCATCGTTTCAGTTTTGCCACTTAGAACGTGTTTTACAGTCACATTATCATTGCGGTTGATTTTAGGCTGATCACGAACGATAGTTTCTGTAACTTGAGGTCTTTGCGTTTGGCCAGCTTCGCGATTTACTGCAGCAGCTTCATCCGTATTTGGAATTTCGTCTTTTGAAATCGTCAATTTTTCTTTTGGACGAACCACTTCTTTCGCTTCTTGGATGTTTGCCGTATTTTGCTGTGGCAAATCACCTTTGAATAAGAACGAAATTACTTCTTTATTCACGCTGTCAATCATTGTTTTAAACAAATTGAAAGCTTCAAATTTGTAGATAAGCAAAGGATCTTTTTGCTCGTGAACCGCCAACTGAACTGATTGTTTCAATTCGTCCATTTTACGCAAGTGTTTTTTCCAAGCTTCATCAACGATGGCTAATGTGATGTTTTTCTCAAAATCGCCAATCAATTGCGTCCCTTGTGTTTCGTATGCTTTTTTCAAGTCAGTAACCACGTTCAAAGTCTTGATTCCGTCAGTAAAAGGAACCACGATTCTTTCAAATTGGTTGCTCTCGTTTTCATATACATTGCTGATGATCGGGAAAGCTTCTCTAGCGCTTCTAGCTGTTTTTTCTGTGTAGAAATCTAACGCTGCTTTATAAATTTTTCCTGTCAATTCTTGTGCAGAAAGTCTTGAAAAATCTTCTTGTTTTACAGGAGAAGTGATTGAGAAATAACGAATCAACTCGAATTCAAAGTTTTTGAAATCATTAGTCCCTTTGTTGTCTTCCACGATAACTTCGCAAGTGTCGTACATCATGTTTGCGATATCGACTTTCAAACGTTCTCCGTGCAAAGCGTGACGGCGGCGTTTGTAAACTACTTCGCGTTGCGCATTCATAACGTCATCATATTCTAATAAACGCTTACGAACACCAAAGTTATTTTCTTCTACTTTTTTCTGAGCACGCTCAATCGATTTTGTCATCATTGAATGCTGAATTACTTCGCCTTCTTTCAGACCTAATCTGTCCATTACTTTCGCTACTCTTTCTGAACCGAACAAACGCATCAAGTTGTCTTCAAGAGAAACATAAAACTGAGAGCTACCAACGTCTCCTTGACGACCGGCACGACCTCTCAACTGACGGTCAACACGACGTGAATCGTGACGTTCTGTACCGATAATTGCCAAACCACCAGCAGCTTTAACTTCTGGAGAAAGCTTGATATCGGTTCCACGACCTGCCATGTTTGTTGCGATGGTTACAACGCCTGGTTTTCCAGCTTCTTCAACGATCTGCGCTTCCTGCTTGTGCATTTTCGCATTCAAAACGTTGTGCGGAATATTTCTCATCTTAAGCATACGGCTCAATAATTCAGAAATATCAACCGAAGTTGTTCCGATCAAAACTGGTCTTCCTTCTTCTGCCAATTTAGTTACGTCTTCAATAACGGCGTTGAATTTTTCACGTGTACTTCTGTAGATCAAATCTTCTTTATCTTTTCTAGCCATCGGTCTGTTGGTTGGAATTTCAACAACATCCAATTTATAGATTTCCCATAATTCGCCAGCTTCAGTAACCGCAGTTCCTGTCATACCGCCCAATTTGCTGTACATTCTGAAATAATTCTGAAGTGTAACGGTAGCAAAAGTTTGAGTAGCCGCTTCGATTTTTACGTTTTCTTTCGCTTCAATCGCTTGGTGTAATCCGTCAGAATAACGACGTCCATCCATGATACGGCCAGTTTGCTCGTCAACGATCATTACTTTGTTGTCCATTACCACATATTCTGTGTCTTTTTCAAACAAAGTATAGGCTTTCAATAATTGCGTCAGCGTATGGATGCGCTCGCTTTTAATGCTGAAATCTTGGAATAACTTTTCTTTTTCTTCTGCTTCGGCATCTTTGTCAAGACCTAATTTCTCAATTCTTGCAATCTCAGTTCCGATGTCTGGCAATACGAAGAAATCGCTGTCAGTATCTCCAGAAAGGAATTTGATTCCGTTGTCTGTCAATTCAACCTGATTATTTTTTTCTTCAATCACAAAATACAAAGCCTCATCGATCTTGTGCATTTCGCGGTTGTTGTCTTGCATGTAGTGATTCTCCGTTTTTTGTAGCAATTGCTTAACGCCTTCCTCACTCAAAAACTTGATCAATGCTTTATTTTTAGGCAAACTTCTGTAAGCTCTCAACAATAAGAATCCTGCTTCTTTGGTATTTCCTTCTTTTAATAATTTTTTAGATTCTGCTAAAAATCCGTTTGCCATTTGTCTTTGTAAGTTTACCAAGTGGTCCACTTTTGGTTTCAACTCATTAAATTCGTGGCGTTCACCTTGAGGAACAGGACCAGAAATAATCAAAGGCGTTCTCGCGTCATCGACCAAAACTGAATCGACCTCATCGACAATCGCAAAATTGTGTTTTCTTTGCACCAATTCTTCTGGCGTATGTGCCATATTATCTCTCAAATAATCGAAACCAAATTCGTTATTTGTTCCATAAGTAATGTCAGCGTTGTATGCTTTTCGTCGCCCTTCTGTATTTGGCTGGTAATTGTCGATACACTCAACTGTCAATCCGTGGAATTCAAAAAGTGGCGCTTTCCACGTGCTGTCACGTTTTGCCAAGTAGTCATTCACGGTAACTAAGTGAACTCCGTTTCCGGTCAAAGCGTTCAGGTATAAAGGAAGCGTTGCAACCAATGTTTTACCTTCACCCGTTTGCATCTCAGCGATTTTTCCTTGGTGCAAAACGATACCGCCAATCAGCTGCACGTCATAGTGAATCATGTCCCAAGTGATCTGTTTTCCTGCCGCATTCCAAGTATTTGCCCAAGTTGCGTTGTCGCCTTGAATTTGGATATAAGGTTTTGTAGCAGAAAGCTCTAGATCTTTTTGAGTTGCTTTTACTGTAATTTCAGTATTGTCTTTGAATCTTTTTGCTGTTTCTTTTACAACTGCAAAAGCTTCAGGAAGAATTTCCAACAATGTTTTTTCAGAAATATCGTAAGCTTCTTTTTCTAAAGCATCGATAGAAGCATAGATGTCTTCTCTAGCGTCGATGTCTAGCGTTTTTTCAACTTCTAATTTATAAGAAGCGATTTTGGCATCTTTATCTGCTCTTGCTTCTTTGATTCTTTCTTTGAAGACAATGGTTTTAGCTCTTAACTCATCGTGAGAAAGGGCTGCCAATGTTTCTTCGTATGCTCTAATTTTGGCGATAATCGGCATGATTGACTTTACGTCTTTCTCAGATTTATCTCCAACCAAAGCTTTTAATATGCTATTGATGAAACTCATGATTGTTATATATTTCTATTTATAAAATGTTGCAAATTTAAACAAAAAAAAAGCCTCGCGAGAGACTTTTCATTGTGATATTATTTTTAATATTCATCCTCGTTCCAAAGATAATCTTCGTCAGTTGGATAATCTGGCCAAATTTCTTCCATTGATTCGTAGATTTCACCTTCGTCTTCTATAGATTGAAGATTTTCCACCACTTCTAATGGTGCTCCAGCTCTAATAGCATAGTCGATAAGCTCGTCTTTGGTAGCAGGCCACGGCGCATCACTTAAATAAGATGCTAATTCTAATGTCCAATACATCTGATATCGATTTTATAATTTATGCAAAAATAATTTTTTTACTGAATAAGTCAAGTAAAATTGTATTTATTTTAAAAAAAATGTAAGAACGTTTTCTGAGTTGGCAGTTTTCAGTGGTCAGTTTTCAGTTTTTTGATGGTCTGAAAATCTGAAATCTACTATCTAAAGACTGAACACTGCAAACTGAACTACTGCTTTTCAGGAATCCATTTCACTTCGTCAGCCTTCAGGTCGTAGGACAACTTTCGTGCCAGTACAAAAAGGTAGTCAGAAAGTCGGTTTAAGTACTTGATCACGAAGGCATCGGTGGGTTCTAATTCGTTTAAATGTACCGAAAGTCGCTCTGCACGACGGCAAACGCAACGTGCAATGTGACAATATGACACAGTTGTATGGCCACCCGGAAGTACAAAATGTGTCATCTGTGGCAATTGGTTTTCCATTTCATCGATTTCATTTTCAAGCAATTGTATGTCGCCTTCGATTATTTTCGGAATATTTAATCTCGGTTTTCCGTTTTTCAAGATTTCTTTTTCGGGTGGCGTAGCCAAAATGGCACCAACTGTGAAAAGCCTGTCTTGAATCTGGATTAAAATCTCCTTATAATGTGTATTTATTTCTTGGTCACGAATTAATCCGATGTGGGAATTGAGTTCGTCAACGGTTCCGTAGCTTTCAATTCTAATGTGGTGTTTTGGAACGCGGTCGCCTCCGAAAAGTGCTGTGGTTCCTTTGTCGCCGGTTTTTGTATATACTTTCATTTTTTAGGGTTCAGGGTTTTGGGTGAAAGGTTTAGGGGGGTGCGCAAGGTATGTCGTTAATCTTAGTCCAGGAGTTAAAAGAATGCCTTAAGTGTTTTTCTAGCCCTGATAGTGCCTTTGTTTGAGCTCTTTCTTCTGCTAACAGGCAGAAGAAAAGCGAGTGGCTCCAGCGGGAATTTCATTTAAAAAATGCTTTATGTTTGGCTTCTAGAAAAATTATAAAGATTTAAACCATTAAGGAATTAAGTTTCATTAAGCTAAATCATAAATCTAAAATCATTTGTGCAAAGTGATCTCCTTATTTATATTATCGCTTTCAATTAAGCCATCGCGCAGGCGTATGATTCTGTGGGCGTAAGCGGCGATGTCTTCTTCGTGGGTTACGAGGATTACCGTGTTTCCGTTAGCGTGGATTTCGTTGAAAAGGTTCATGATTTCTACCGATGTCTTGCTGTCAAGGTTTCCTGTCGGTTCATCGGCAAGGATTATGGACGGCTTGTTGACCAGCGCTCTTGCCACGGCCACACGCTGTCTTTGTCCTCCAGAAAGCTGGTTTGGCTCGTGGTCCATCCTGTCGGCGAGACCCACTTGGGTCAGTACTTCGGTAGCTCTTGCCACTCTTTCTGACTTGGAATAACCTGCATAAATCATCGGAAGCGCGACGTTATCCAGAGCTGTTGTTCTTGGCAAAAGATTAAAAGTCTGAAATACAAAACCGATTTCTTTATTGCGAATTTCGGCCAGGCTGTCGTCTGTCATCTGGCTGACGTCGTTTCCGTTTAAAATATATTGTCCCGATGTTGGCGTGTCTAAACAGCCTAAAAGGTTCATCAATGTTGATTTCCCAGAACCTGAAGGTCCCATCAGGGCTACATATTCTCCTTTATTGATCTGGAGGTTGACGCCTTTCAAGACATTGATGATTTCACTGCCGAGCACAAAGTCTCTCTTTATATTGGTAATATTGATTAATGACATAGCTGTATTTTGAGCCCTAAAAGTAATGAATTTTTATAAATCAGTGCTGATTGAGTATTTAAGATAAAATTGGCAATATCAGGATTTGATATTAAAGTATTCATAAAGTATTAAGTTAAATTGTAAGAATTATTTTTTTTGGATTAATTTTAATCAACAATTTTAATTAAAACCAACCATTATGAAAAAGTTAAGTTTATTTGCAGGTGCTGCAGTTATCGCATTAGGATTTTCTTCTTGTAAAGATGAAAATGAAAAAATGGCAGAAAAGTCATTTGACAGTTATGAAAAATATGTTGACTCTGTGAGCAATGTGACAGTTGATGAAGCAAAAACCAACTGGCAGTCAATTGAAGCAGATTATAATGCAAGAACTGCAGAGGCAGAAGCGGCATTGGCAAACATGAAAGACCAAGCGGCTGCACAAGAAAGACTAGACAAGTCTAAAGCAAAATATGCTGAGTTGAAAGCAAAACTTGACGCTGAAGCGGCAGCAATGGCTCCAGCTCCAGCAGCGGCGGGTACAAGTAACAAACAAGTGTTGAGAGATGCTTATTTTGGTGCTGGAAAAATTGGTGAAGACATGAGCTTTGCTTGGGTAAACAAAGATAACATCGTTAGTGTTTACCAAAATTTCTATGACACTTTTGACAAAAACAAAGATTCTTACTCAAGAGAAGATTTTGACGAAATTAAAGCAATGTATGAAGCTTTAGATGCGCACAAAAATACTGTTGAAAAAGAAGGTTTGACTGGAGAAAACAACAGAAAAATTGCAGCTATCAAATTGAAATTCGCTCCTAAGTTTAAATGGGAAAGAATCGGAGCTAAGGCTGACGAAAATGAAAAATCAAAAGAATAAACGTTCTTACTATTTGAGTTAAGTTAGGAAAATGACTGCCAGCAATGGCGGTCATTTTTTTTTAAATAGTTCTTTATGATAAATACCTATAAAAGAAAACCCCTCAATGAATTCACGAAGGGGCTTTTTATATTGAAAATAAGATGATATTTAGCTTTCTACTACAAATTGAGAATAGTATAAATTTCTATAAAATCCTTCTTCCTTATTGATTAATTGATAATGTGAGCCTTGCTCGACCACGTTTCCTTTTTCCATGACAATGATTTTGTCGGCGTTGACAATCGTGGCCAGACGGTGCGCAATTACGATGGAAGTTCTTCCTTTGGTAATTGTTTCTGTCGCTCTTTGAATCAAATCTTCAGAGTAAGAATCAATCGAAGAAGTGGCTTCGTCTAAGATCAGAATACTCGGATTGCTCACAAAAGCTCTCAAGAATGCAATCAATTGGCGCTGGCCTGAAGACAGCATCACGCCACGTTCTTTCACGTTATAATCATAGCCGTTCGGCAAAGTCATGATAAAGTCGTGCACGCCAATTTCTTTAGCGGCTCTGACAACATCTTCTCTTGAAATATTTGGGTTTTCTAGCGTAATATTATTGTGGATGGTATCGGCAAAAAGAAAAACATCCTGCAAAACCACGGCAATTTGATTTCGCAAGCTATCTAAAGTGAAATCTTTGATATTAGTGTTGTCAATCAAAATTTCTCCCGAATTGATTTCATAGAATCGATTCAAAAGGTTGATGATTGTTGATTTTCCGGCTCCCGTTGCCCCAACAATGGCTATGGTTTCGCCTTCTTTTACATCAATATTGATTCCTTTTAAGACTTCTTCCTTATCAGTATAGCTGAAATGCACGTTTTTAAATTCAATGTTTCCGTGGAAATCGTGAGCGATCGATTTTCCTTTGTCTTGAATGTGATCTTGAGTATCCAAAACTTCAAAAACACGGTTGGCTGCAATCATTCCCATCTGCATCTCATTGAATTTATCAGCAATTTGGCGCAATGGATTGTAAAGCATTCCGATGAACATCGTGTACGAGAATAAATCTCCAAAAGTGGTAGAACCGTTTTGGGCAATGATATTCATACCGCCATACCAAACGACCAGTCCAAGGGAAAGCGACGAAACGATATCAGCAATCGGAAAGAAAATAGAATTGTACCAAACGTTCTTGATCCACGCTTTTTTATGCTTGTCGTTAATGACTTTGAATTTTTCATACTCGATGTCTTCCCTTGAAAAAAGCTGTACGATTTTCATTCCCGTTACGCGTTCTTGAACAAAAGTATTCAGGTTGGAAATCTGTGTTCGCACTTCCTCAAAAGCGACTTTCATCTTCTTCTGGAAAACTCTTGTAGCGATGACTAATATTGGCATGGCGCACATTACAATCAAAGTCAGTTTCCAGTTCATGTAAAACATAAATAACAAAACGACGATCATTTTCAGCAAGTCACTGATGATCATGAAAAGTCCCTGGCTGAAGATTTTTGAAATGGATTCAATGTCAAAAACGGAGCGCGTCACCAGTTTTCCGACCGGTTCATTGTCAAAATATTTCATCTTGAAACTCATGAAATGGCTGAAAAGCTTGATTCTGATATCACGGATGATGTCTTGGCCGAGGTAATTGGCGAGATATACGAAATAAAACTGCGAAACGACCTCTAGAATAAGCACGCCTCCCATTAATAAAATGTAATACAAAAGCCCGATGGAATCTTTTGTTTCAATATATCCGTCCACGGTCTGCTTCAGCAAATAAGGGCGAAGCGCCGCAAAAACCGACAATAAAACCGCAAATACAATTACCCAATAATAGCGGGCTTTGTAGGGTTTTGTATATTCCATTATTCTCTTAAATACCGAAGTATCTGAAGCAATCGAGGGTTTCGACGCTATTTTTTGGCTATTACTCATTACTGCAAAGATAAGGATATTTTACTTGGGTTAGATACAGGCCGTGGGCAGGAGCAGAGGGTCCGGCTTGGTTTCTGTCCTTGCTATCTAGTATTTTTTTAAAATCGTCAATGTTTTTTTTGCCCGAACCAATTTCAACCATCGTTCCAACAATAGCTCTGACCATATTTCTTAAAAATCGATCAGCAGAAATAGTGAAAATTATCTTTTCGTTATTTCGTTCCCAATGCGCTTCGACAATCTTGCAATTGTATGTTTTTACATCGGTATTCGACTTTGAAAAGCATTGGAAATCTTCGTGTTCAAAAAGTACTTTCGAAGCTTCGTTCATCTTTTTGAGGTCTAAATGCTGATGATGGTACCAGCTCGATTCATTTTCAAAGGCATTTTTATACGTATGAATATGGTATTCGTAAGTTCTTTTTGTGGCGTCAAATCGGGCGTGGGCTTCTTCAGCAACCGGAATTATTTTATAAATAACAATGTCCTTTGGAAGATAGGCGTTTAATTTATTTACCAGAAAATCATTTTCTAAAGTTTCTTCAAAGTCAAAATGCGCAAACATTTGCTTGGCGTGAACGCCCGTGTCTGTTCGGCCGGCGCCCATTAATTCAATCGTCGATCTGAGAATGACAGACAATGCTTTTGCCAAAGTTTCTTGAACTGAGGAAGCATTTGGCTGTGACTGCCAGCCGTGGTAATTTTTTCCGTTGTAGGCGAATTCGATGAAATATCTCAAGTGTAAAGTTTCAGAATCGCAAAGTTACAAAGTTTCAGAGATAGAAAGTAGCAAAGTTTTCTTAAAGAGTTTTTTTTGAAGTAGCACAGTTGTAAAGTTGCAAAGTAGCAAAGTGAATTGGCTATTAACCTTACGACTTTGAAACTTTGAAACTTTGAAACTTTGAACTTTGAACTTTGAACTTTGAACTTTGCTACTTTAGCACTTAAAAACTAACTTTGCTACTTGAAATTTCTTCCAAATGAAAAAAATCCTGCTTCTTTCTGATACGCACAGCCATATTGACGATACTATTTTAAAATATGTAAACCAGGCAGATGAAGTTTGGCATGCAGGCGATATTGGAGATTTGGTTGTGACCGATACAATTAAAAAGCTGAAGCCTTTGCGCGCCGTTTTCGGGAATATTGATGATGATAAAGCTCGGATGGAATTTCCGTTGCACAACCGGTTTTTCTGTGAAGGCGTGGATGTTTGGATTACGCATATTGGAGGTTATCCAGGGAAATATAATCCGAATATCGTGAAGGAAATCGCTTTGAATCCGCCGAAATTATTTATTTCTGGACATTCGCATATTTTGAAAGTGATGATGGATAAGAAGTATAATTTTCTGCACATGAATCCGGGAGCTTGCGGAATTCATGGTTTTCATCAGGTGCGGACTATGTTACGGTTTGTAATTGACGTGGATAAAATTAAGGACTTGGAGGTTATTGAAATTGGGAAGAAAGGTTGATTTTTTTGAGCAATTAAGGGATTAAGGATTGTTAAGGTCGAATTTTGAAGGTGATTTTTGTTTGGAGGAAATTTAAATGCAAAGGGCGCTAAGATTTCGCAAAGTTTTGAACGTAATACAAATGTCTTTTTTCTTTCTTCTTTTTTCTTTCTTTCTTCTTTTCTTTGCGAAACCTTTGCGCCCTTTGCATTTAAATTTCCTGCATTCAGAAAGCTTCTAAAATTAAAAAAAAAGCGCCACTTTCGCGACGCTTTTTCAGCACTAAATAAACTAAGTTTATAGGTTTATCTCAATCGGTCCACAGATTTTACGAGATCTTCATCCTTTTTTATGGCTTTATTAGCAAGCACAAGAAAAACGATAGAAAAAATAGGTAGAAACATCCCAATACCCTTCTCAGAAGGCGCCCCCTCTCCGGATACACTTAGCGAATGATATACAAATAATCCTAATAAAATTAAATTTAATATAAGGTTCAGCCTGCCAAGAACAAACTGAAGTTTTCTGTTGTTGAATATAAAAATAGCAATCAGGGAAAGTGCTGCACTTCCTAAAAATAAGGCAAGGTCAGCGATATGGTCTTTTGCAAAAACTTCGCCAGCTTTTGAGGTTTCCAATGGAAAAACAAAAGGCAAGATTCCCATGATGACAAAGGCTATCAGCAAATAAACGGTTTGTATTCTCTGAATCATTATTGTTGTTTTCTTCTACAAAAATATATTTTCTTTTTATAAAATGCTATTGTATGATAAAATTTTATTCGTATTATTGCATAACAAATCCGTAAGCACTTCATTTAGCGGATTATCCAGTTCAAAAAAATTCACACACTCTACAACTTTACAAGAGTTTCCACAATTTATTCAAATAACATTTATGTTTGATATTGATGTATTAAAAGAAATGAAGCTTTCTGAGCTTCAAGACATTGCGAAAGCAACAAAAAAAATTAAAATTAACGGTGTAAAAAAGGAAACTCTGATTTATCAGATTCTGGATTATCAGGCTGCGAATCCTGAAGTTATTGCTCCTGCAACGCCAGCGGAATCTGGAGAGTCAAAGTCGAAAAGAGCAAGAATTGTTCCTGAGAAAAAGCCAAAAATCACCAAAGAATCAAATACAAATCCTTTTTCTGAATCAGATGCAGCTCAGGCAAAAGCCAGTGTTGCACCAAAAGAAGTTGAAAAATCAGTTGCTGAAAATGCACCAGAAACTTCTTCTGAAGAAATTGCTCCAGAACAAAAGGAAAGAAAAATTATAAAATTCAAGAAACCGCTTTTTGAAAAGACACAAGCTCCTCAAAAAGATGTTGCTGAAAAAACTTCTGATGCTGTTGCAAGCGAGCCAGTTTTTGCTAAGGAACAGAATGTTCCGGCTGATAAAAAAGTGATTCGCCCGAATCCAAACCAGAAGCAGAACCCAAACCAAAATCCGAATCAGAAACAAAATCCGAACGGAAACCAGAATAATCCGAATCAAAACCAGAACCAAAATCCGAATCAAAATAGGAATGAGGCAAACGGCAATGTAAATCCGAATTTCAAAGCGAATAAAAAGCCGAATTTCAGAGATGCAGATTTCGAATTTGATGGAATTATTGAAAGTGAAGGCGTTCTTGAAATGATGCCGGACGGATATGGATTTTTGCGTTCTTCAGATTATAATTATTTGGCTTCGCCGGATGATATTTACCTTTCAACTTCACAAATCAGATTGTTTGGTTTGAAAACAGGAGATACTGTAAAAGGTGTGGTTCGTCCTCCAAAAGAAGGAGAAAAATACTTTCCATTGGTTAGAGTTTTAAAAATAAACGGACATGATCCGCAAGTGGTTCGTGATCGTGTTTCTTTTGAGCACTTGACACCGCTTTTTCCAGATGAAAAATTCAATTTGGCAGGTAAACAAAGTTCTATTTCTACGCGAATTATCGACTTGTTTTCACCAATCGGGAAAGGACAACGTGGTATGATCGTGGCACAGCCAAAAACTGGTAAAACCGTACTTTTAAAAGATATTGCCAATACAATTGCAGCGAATCATCCAGAGGTTTATCTGATCGTTTTATTGATCGACGAACGTCCGGAAGAGGTGACTGACATGCAAAGAAGCGTTAGGGGAGAAGTAATTGCTTCAACTTTTGACGAACCGGCTGACAGACACGTGAAAGTGGCAAATATTGTTCTTGAAAAAGCAAAAAGATTGGTAGAATGCGGTCATGATGTTGTGATTTTGTTGGATTCAATTACGCGTTTGGCGAGAGCTTATAATACGGTGCAACCGGCTTCTGGTAAAGTATTGAGCGGTGGTGTGGATGCAAACGCATTGCAAAAGCCAAAACGTTTCTTTGGAGCGGCAAGAAATATCGAAAATGGCGGTTCTTTGAGTATCATTGCCACGGCATTGACAGATACAGGTTCTAAAATGGACGAAGTTATCTTCGAAGAATTTAAAGGAACGGGTAACATGGAATTGCAATTGGATAGAAAAATCGCCAACAGACGTATTTTCCCTGCGATTGACCTGACTTCTTCAAGTACGCGACGTGACGACTTGCTTTTAGACGAAGCGACAATTCAGAGAATGTGGATCATGCGCAAGTATCTGGCAGACATGAACCCGGTGGAAGCGATGGATTTCATCAACGACCGATTCAAGAAAACCAGAAACAACGAAGAGTTTTTGATTTCTATGAATGATTAATTCTTAGTAAATTCAATATATAAAAAATGCCTTTCTGTTTAGAAAGGCATTTTTATTTATAACAAATTGAAAATTAGTTTACGATAACTTTCTTAGTTGTAGAGTGATTTTCAGAAGTCAATTTTAAGAAATAAAATCCAGTAGGAAGATTTTCTAAAGTATAAGTATTGTTCTGAGCATTTGGATTTTTGATTTCCTGCATCAACTGTCCGTTTACGTTAATCAATTGGATTTCATCTAAAACTTGCTCTGTTTCGATGTTGATCTTGTGATTGTTAGACGGATTTGGATATACAGAAACGTGTGCAAAAGCATAGCTTGGCGTTGACAAGAATACATCTGGCCAACGGTTTTCAGCCGGACTTCCGCCCCAAATTACTGTTGCTAGGTAAGGATTGTCAATAAATGGATTTCTATTTCCTTGTCCGTAAGTGTTGCTTGCGTTTCCTAAATAGGTATTTCTCTGGTCTTCATAAGCAGAAACCGGATCGGCTGCATTCCATTCTAAAAGCAGATTGATCATATTTGCATCAGTTGCAGAAGTTGTTCCAATAGTTACATTTTTTGGAAGACAACGCGAGCCATAGCGCACATACATATACATAATCATTCGCGCAACATCGCCTTTCCACTCGTCACCAGGATACCATCCTGCGCCAATTTTTCTAGAATTTCCTGTTCCGTCGATGAATTTCAAGCTTCCTCTTTGTCCGTTTCTTTGAACGTCAGAAGCTCTCAAGTGGTGTGCGTCAGCGCCCGGTCCTGAAGTTGCAAGATTTGGCGTTCCCAATGATTTTGCATACGTGTGTTCACGGTTCCATTCGCAAGTTGCGCCACCTCCATCGCTGTTTTTGTTTCTTCTTCTGTGGTCGTTGTCATCTGCAGTTGAAGCTGGACAAATGCTGCTGCTGAAGCCATAAAGAAGCAAAACGTTTGTATTTGTAGCGTCATTTGGGTCTAAATCCACAACTCTCAAAGCGTCTTCAGCTTGCTGGTAGCTCAAAGTTCTTGTGTGCGTTGAAGTAATTTTTGTAGTCAAATCGCTTTTTATTCCGGCAGCACTTTGGTTGAAATTAAAACCATTGTAATACGTTGAAGGTGTGTTCTGCTGTGCAATCCCCATTGACGCAGAAAACGATAAAAGTAAAAGGTAAATTTTTTTCATTTAAGATAAATTTTGGACGGCAAATGTAATGGGATTATTAATAGAAATGAAAACTTTAACTTTTAGGGATTTTATACCAATAAAAAACCCGATAAAAGCTATCGGGTTTCAGGTATTTTAAAAAGTAAATTGTCTTAGTTTATAATAACTTTCTTTGTTGCAGTCTGATTTTCAGAAGTCAATTTCAGGAAATAAAATCCAGAAGGAAGATTTTCTAAAGTATAAGTATTATTTTGAACGCTAGGATTTTTGATTTCCTGCATCAATTGTCCGTTGATATTGATTAATTGGATTTGGTCTAAAGCCTTTTCAGATTCGATGTTGATTCTGTGATTGTTCGACGGATTTGGATATACAGTAACGTCTGTCAAAGCATCAAAAGTAGAAATAGCCAAAGGAGTTCCCCAAATTGAAGTTACATAGGCATTGTTATCAATATAAGGATTTCTGTTGCCTTGTCGTGCGTAAATTGCGTTGTTTCTTTTGATTTCTTTTGTACTGACAGGGTCTTGTTGATTCCAAGTTAGTAAAATATTTAAGAAAGCAGGAGAAAAAACTTTATTTATTGAGCCGTCAAACATGGCTTTTGCAGGAACCTGTGCCAAAGTTTTGGAAGCATAAAAGTCATCCATTTGATCTTCATATCTTGTCGCGAAATATAAAAAGCATCTTGCAATGTCACCTTTAAATTCATCAATTGGCTCAAAAACAACTGGCGTTCCAGCTCCGGCAGAATATCCAGAATTCAAAAGCGGCCCAAGTTTTGAACCATTTTGAGAAGTATAAGTTGCATTATTTACTTTTCCGAATGCGTAATTATTTCTGTAGTTGTTTACTTTTCCATCTGTTGGAACTATGTGGTGCGCGTCAGTTCGCGTGAAGCTTACGGTCACATCTTCAAAATAAGACTGCGGAACCAAATGCTCTCTGTTGTAACAATCGCCTTCATTTGAATATGTTCCGCACTGATCGTTATCAAACGTAAAATTATAAGGATCAGTACCTGCGGGGTTTTCTGAATAAATGTCAACAATCGTGTTGTCATTTTCATAACCAATTCCCATATCTCTGTCAGAAGTAGCATAGGTGGTCCACAAACCGGCATAACCTCTGTCTGTATGACCCGAGGTGATAATAGTTTTCAATTGTGTTTTTAAAGCATAGCCAGTTCCTGTAGCGTTATTGTAATAATTAGCAGGAGCTTGAGAAAAACCAATTGCAGAAATTGACAGCAAAAGGAATAGGTAAAGTTTTTTCATTTTAATAAAAAATTAGGGCGTAAAAGTAGCTAGATTATTCATATAAAAAACTTAAATAGCTGAAAATGTTATAAAAAAAGCCCGATAATTTTATCGGGCTTTTTAATTGTATGTATTTGCTGATTAATTTACAATCACTTTTTTTGTAGTTGATTGGTTGTCAGAAGTCAATTTCAGAAAATAAAATCCAGAAGGAAGATTTTCTAACGTATAAATATTGTTTTGAACATTAGGATTTTTGATTTCCTGCATCAATTGCCCGTTTACATTAATCAATTGAATTTCGTCTAAAACCTGTTCTGTTTCAATATTGATTCTGTGGTTATTCGACGGATTTGGATATACGGCCACGGTTGCAAAATCATAATTGTTTCTAGAAAGCGTCAGGTCAGTTCCCCAAATTTGGAAAACATATTCTGGATGGTCAATAAACGGATTTCTGTTTCTTTGAACTGCATATATTGCGTCATTTCTTTCAATCTCTTTTGCGCTCACCGGATCAGCCACGTGCCAAGAATATAACATGTCTAAGGCCCATTGTGCATAAGCTTTTGTGCTTGTTCCGTCAAGAAAAAGTGCGCCGTTTGGGTTGTTGTTTTTCCATTCGGCTACTAAGTTTTGGTAACAAGTCGCCATATAAAAGTAATTTCTGGCGATATCTCCCTTGTATTCGTCAATTGGTTCAAAAACCGTCATGCCAGAAGGCGCATTTGGAGCTATGTTCGTTCCTTTTTTGGTTCCGTTAGAAGAGGTATAGCTTGTACTGCCTACAATTCCGTAAGCAAAATTTCCACGCTCGCTATTTACTTTTTTGTCGGTTGGCATCACGTGAAATGCGTCAGAATACATTGGCGATGAAGTGTTGTTGAACCAGCTTTTTGGAAACGTATGTTCTTTATTGAAAAACTGGCATTCAGAGGTCCCACCGCTTCCTTGGTCTTGGTTGCCGCTGGTTCCTGTTCCAAAATTAAAGTTGCAGCTTGAATAAATATCCCAAACTTTTCCGTCGGCTCTCTTGTCGCTTGTCACATACAAATTCCACAATCCCGGGCTGTAAGAAATCGTCGTGTGCGACTGGATGATATTATAAAGCTGTGTTTTTAGCGTATAGCCAGTTCCTGTTGCAGCATTGTAATATCCTGTCGGAATTACTTGCGTGCTAGTTGTCGTGTTTTGTGAAAAACCAATCGCAGCGACAAAAAGCAGCGTGATTGCGTAAAATTTCTTCATCTTCAATTACTTAATTATTTTCTTTTCTTTCTAACAAAGCCATGTAGAATCCATCAAATCCTGATTGTGAAGCCAAGATTTTTGTATCCTTTATAAATGTAAAACTTTTGCCGATTTCAGTTGACAAGAATTTTTCTACCTGTTCTTGATTTTCAGAAGGCAAGATCGAGCAAGTAGCATAAACCAGTTTTCCGCCCGGCTTCACGATTTTAGAATAATTTTCTAAAACTTCTGCCTGCACTTTTCTGATGTTGTCAATGAATTCTGGCTGTAATTTCCATTTGGCATCAGGATTTCTTTTTAAAACTCCTAAACCGCTACAAGGCGCGTCAATCAATACTCTGTCTGCTTTTTCATGCAATTTCTTGATCACTTTTGTAGTGTCAATAATTCGGTATTCGATATTAAAAGCTCCGTTTCTCTTTGCTCTTAGTTTCAACTGCTTTAATTTGCTTTCGTATAAATCCATTGCAATCAGCTGTCCTTTGTTTTCCATCAAAGAAGCCATGTGCAATGTCTTTCCGCCCGCGCCAGCACAAGTATCAACGACTCTCATTCCTGGTTTTACGTCTAAGAAAGCGGCCACTAATTGCGAACTCGCATCTTGAACTTCAAACATTCCTTCCTTAAAAGCATCGGTCAAGAAAACATTGGCTCTTTCTCTCAGAACCAAAGCATCCGGCTGGTCTTTTAAAAAGTCAGTTTCAATGTTCAAATCCATTAAAATGGCACGAAGTTTTTCTTTCGTTGTTTTTAAGGTATTGACTCTCAAAATCACTTTTGCAGGCTGATTCTGCGCCGCAATTTCTTTTGACCAAAGTTCTTCTCCAAGTTCTTGAATTCCCACTTCATCCATCCAATCTGGAATCGATTCTCTGTATTTTCTGATTTTTGAAAGCTCGTCAAAACGGCCTTTGATTTTACGCTCTGGCGTTCCTTCCAATTGTCTCCAATCAGGGATCGGGTAACCTCTCAAAACCGCCCAAACCGCAAAAACTCTCCAGATATTATCTCTGGTTAGCGGTTCTTTTACTTCGGCAATTTCCATATATAATCGCTTCCAACGAACGATGTCATAGATGGTTTCGGCCACAAACTTTCTGTCTGCGCTTCCCCAGCGTTTGTCTTTTTTCAAAGCTCTTGCCACAACCTTATCTGCATATTCCTTTTCATTGAAAATAGCGTTCAATGAATCAATGGTCGTGTAAACTAAATTTCTGTGTAATCTCATTTTGTGTAATTGAGGTGCAAAGGTATTACATTTTTCGCAGTTCTCTAAAATACTTTAGCATACCTTAATGAAAAGAAAACATGCGCCTAATCTCTGTAAATCATTGTGTTAGCTATTTTATGCTTTAGCTTTGCGTCTTTAGCTTTTGAATTTTACGAGCCAATGCAATCTCCTATATAAAAAAAAGGACGCCGATTGAGCGTCCTTTTTATAGTATTTAAATTTGAATTATCCTCTTGATCTTCCGCCTCCAGCGTTTCCTCTAGATTCTCCACCGCTTGCTCTTTGCGACTGCTGTGGCGCGCTGGCTCTTGTTTGTGTAGGAGCTTGGCTTCTTTGCACTTGTGGCGCTGCAGCTCTTTGTTGCACTGGCGCTACGCTTCTTTGTGCTGGCGCTTGGCTTCTTTGTGCTGCTGGAGCACTTGGCATTGTTGCTCTAGTCGAAGATTCTGTTCTCGATGGCGTAGTTATCGTTCTCGTTGCAGGAGTTTGCGGTCTTGCAATTGTCGCATCGTTGCTTGTGCTTCTGATTGCCGAATTTGCATTTTTCACAGGATTTGACGTTGTCGCTCTTGTTGCTCCATTTGACGTATTTCTTGTTCCAGAATTTACATCTCTTGTCGCACCGCTTGCTGTATTTCTAGTTCCGGCACTTGTGTATCGAGTTCCAGAATTTGTACTTTTAGTAGCATTTGCGGTATTAGTTGTCGCTCTCGTGCTGTTCACACCGTTGTTTCTGGTGCTACTATTATTGTTTCTCACGGCTCTGCTACCTTGGCTTCTCGCTTGAACAAGTTCTTGTCTGTTAGTTACATTATTGTTTCTCTGCGCAAATGAGCGGTTTGGATATTGTCTTGCATAACCGTCGGCACGCTGTGATCTGTACATTGATTCGGCTCTTGAGCTTCTTCTCGTGTTCACATAATTATAGTTATTATTTACGTTGATGTGAACGTGAACATTTCTTCTGTATCTGTAAATTGGGTAAGGATTCCAAGCCACAAAATAAGACGGATAGTAGCTATAATAGTAAGGAGAGTAATATGGTCTGTAATAATTTGTCCAAAACGTAGTGTAAATCACAGGGCGGCTCACATAAACCGGTTCATAAATATAGTTTGAACCATACATGTAAACATCTCCAACTACCTGAACCTGAACGTTATTGTTTCCGTCTCTTTCCACTTCAACAGTAGCGATGTCCTGGTAAACATCTTTTTCTAAGACTGATTGAATGATAATCAGGTGGGTATTATTTTCTACAGTTTCGATGACTCTCAAATAATCAACTTGGTTGTCTCCGTTCAAGTCAAGATTTGAAATCTGAATTTTTGGATCGTTCAGCCTTCTTTCAAAATCGGCCAAATCTTCTGATTCTCCAAAAATCGAAGCTACGGCTTTCAAGTCTAAATTGTCACTGATGTCTGTGTTATTCGCTCTCACCGTGGTGATGTCTTGCGCTTGAATTTGAGTTGCAAACAAAGAGGCAAAAAGCGCGAATATTGTAATTTTGGTTTTCATGATTTCTACGTATTAAAGTGTTCCTGAGTTTTTTGATTTGTTTCTTGTAGAGGAATAACCAATATCTGTGCCAAGATTTTAAATCTTACTTATAAATCTTTAAAAACCCAGTTGGAGTAAGGCCTGAAGTCTTCTTAAATAATTTTGAGAAGTAGGCATAGTCTGCATATCCTAGAGACGTAGCCACTTCTGAAAAATTATTTTTTGTATGTAAAACCCTCCTTTTTGCTTCTAGGATGATTCGGTCGGCAATAACTTCGGAGGCGGTCTTGTTAATGACCGTTTTCGTAATTCTGTTCAGGTGTTTCGGACTAATATTCATCCAGTCAGCATATTGCGAAGGCGATTTTTCAGCGATGTAATTCTTTTCCAAAAGCGATTCAAACTGCTGAAATTTCTCTGAATAAGAATTGGTTCTCATGATTTTCTGCGAATTGGCCGCTAAGTACAATCTTGAAAGTTTTACGTATATAATATCTACGTAGCTCAAAATAAGTTGTTGCTGCAAAGGTTCGTCTCCTGCATATTCCTCGAAAAGTTGCGAAAAAAGCAATTCGATTGCTTTCATCTTCGTTTTTTCTAAAACCAGGCAGGGTGTATTTTGAATCGAATAAAAGAAAGGAAACTCGTGTACGCGATTGTGTGAATAATGCAAGTCATAAAAATCTGCCGTGTGCGAGAAAATATAACCGTCGATATCTTCAGATAATTCCCAATGGTGGGTTTGGCCTGGGGCGAGCAGAAACATGCTTCCTGGTTTTATTTCATACGAATTAAAATCAATTTCATGGCGTCCTGTACCATTGGTAAAGAGAATGGCCAAATAAGAATTGTGCTTGTGCGGTTTGGTAATCTTGCTTTGGTTTTCAGAAATATGCGCCGGAATCTCATTTATAAAGAATTCTTTCTGGCTCTTATTAAGCTCAAATTGTTTGATGTCTAAGATGCTGATCATTTCCATTCGATAAATTTACAAAATAAAAATGTCTTTATTTTACAAATTTTAAACCGCTTGCCTACTCGTGATCGCGTCTGAATAAAAAGAAATTTGATATGTTAATCAGTTTTTTTTTATCGGTACAAAATTTATTTTTTAGCTTTCTTATTCCTTCTTCCCCAGAAAATTATAAATCCTGTAACGGGCAAAGCAGCAGCTAAAAGGCTTAAGACAAAAGCAATAATTTTTCCTGTCAGTCCAAAGAATTGGCCCGTGTGAAGACCATAGTTCATTTCTTGTAATTGCGTTCCAGGATTTTTGTCTTCATATAAATGTGAAGCTAAAAGTTGCCCCGTTTTTGGGTGGAAATGCAAATTAGACTGATGGTCAAAGGCCAGCGCATTTGGATAAGAACCTGTTACTATTGCTGATTTTTCACCTTGGTACCAAACAAAAAACATCTCATCATTTGGCTTGCTTTTAAATGCTTGTGAAAGAGCAATGTCCATTGGATTTGATTTTGAATTCACGGTTAAAGTAGTATCAATAGCAGGCACAAAATTTTCTTTTGGAAAGTCTTGCCCAAGATTTCCGACAACATACATTGTCTTGTGCATCCATTCATAAGAAAAAGTCAATCCGGTAATGGCGATTACTAAAATTAAGATTGAAATATAAAATCCGGTAACGTTATGCCAGTCATAGTTGACGCGTCGCCATTTGGCGTTCCACTTTATTTTGATTCTATTTTTTAAGTCCTTACGTTTTTTTGGCCACCATAAAATGATTCCAGAAAATAACATCAGAATAAAAATAATTGTTGAAATTCCAACAACTTGTTTGCCGATTTCTTTGGGAAGCCACAAATACATGTGCAGGTCTTCAATGATTACAAAAAAGTCATCTTCGATGCTTTCCTGCTTTAAAAATTTCCCAGAATAGGGATTGAAATAAAGATTGTAAGGCTTGTCTTTAATTGATGAATATATGATTGCTGGTCTGTCTTTTCCATAAAAAACCACCATATCAGTTGTGGCTTCAGGAAAAAGCTGTTTGGCATTTTGCTGTAATTTTGAAGGCAGAATATAAGATTTGGCTTCAATTTCCACTTTTCGATAGTCTCTTGTCAAGTCCTTGATTTCATCGTGGAAGCAGAAAATACAGCCAGTAATGCTTACTATAAACACAATAAGCCCGGAGGTGAGTCCGAGCCATTTGTGTAAAAATCTTATTTTCTTTTTAAATTTCATTTAGAATTTATACGAGATGCTTCCCATAAAAGTTCTTGGGGCTTGAACGTTAATCGTTGTATAACCATTGAAATACAATTCGTCAGTCAAGTTGTTTACTTTTAATGAAAGTCTGTATTTTGGTTGGTCATAATATAGAGCGGCATTAATTACTGCGTAAGAAGGAAGTGCAAAGTTCTGAACATCAGCATTGTTTCCTGAGCTAAGAGGATTTCTGTTATATATCAAAGTTTCGTCTGCATAATTTCCTCCAAAACCAATTCCTAAACCTTTAAATTTCGTAGTCTGCAAGCTGTAGCTGATCCAATAGTTGATTAAGTTTTCAGGTCCTGCCGTTTCTGGGCGCAAACCATTTACTTGCGTATCGCTAGATTTTCCTAATTTACTGTTGTTAAACGCATATCCAAAGATTAAATTCAATCCAGAAATTGGATTAGCAATAAATTCAGCTTCAAAACCTTTGCTAGTTTGGTTTCCGTCTTGAACGCTTGTATTTGCTGTACTTCCAGAAACTGTTCTTACAATATCTTTAACATCGATATTATAATAACTAAAAGTTGCGCTTACTTTATTTTGAAACGCATTGATTTTTACACCAGCTTCAAATTGGTTGGCTTGTTCTGGATCAAAAGCTTTTAGTTGTGGCGTAGAGCCTACAACATCTGCTAATAAATAGCCAACGTTTTTAAAGCTGTTTTGGTAGTTCCCAAAAAGCGAAACTTGGTCTTTAACAACTTGGTAAACAAGTCCAAATTTTGGCGAAAGTGCATTTTGAGAAAAGTTTCCAGTTGTAGTATTTCCAGCTGGATCAAAAGTTCCGTCGTTATTATAATGGTCAAAACGCAAAGAAGCTGATAATATCAATCTGTCAGTAACATTCAGTACATCAGAAATATAAGCGCTATAAGTTGTTAAAGAACTTTGCGTGTTATAAGAAGTTCCTTGGGCAAAAAGCGCTTCAGTTGCTTTTGGTGTAAAAGCATAATAATTTGCATTGGCTTCAGCATAATTAACGGTGTCAAAGTAGAAGAAAGTTGGCAAATATCCATATCCAATCTTGCTTTCTAAACGGTAAATATCACCACCAAGCAAGAATCTGTTTTTCATGCCTAAAATATTGAACTCGCCATTGAAATTTTGTTGAAATTCAACGATATTGTCCCTTCCGTCAATGTTCCAAGCGTTTCTTGACATCTCATTGTTTCCTAATAAATAAAACCAAGTTTGCGGACCAAAAGACTGGTTGGAGCTTGTGCTTAAAACGGTTTGTGATTTCCAGTTTTCTGACATTTGGTAATTTGCCTGAGCAAAAACATTAGCCGTTTTTGTATTCATAATGAATTCGTCACCTGTAAAAGATCTTTTCCAATTCATTTTTATATCGTCTGCGCTATTCAAACCTAAGCTATTTGGAGTAGCTCCAAAAGGAATATAAATTAAAGGCATTGAAGATGCGTCAACATTTGACAATTCTGCATCAATGGCAATAGTCAATTTGTCATTTACCTTGTAAGAGAAAGACGGCGCAATAAAATAGCTTCTTGTGTGTCCATAATCTTGAAAAGTGTTGGCATTATTATAAGCGCCGTTCACTCTCAATAAAGCAGTATTGTCGTCATTTAAAGCTGTATTGACGTCAACAGTAATTCGATTTAAGCCATAACTTCCTGTTTGGTAAGAGATTTCACCGCCAAAATTTTCAGTAGGTTTTTTAGTCACTCGGTTGATTAAACCTCCGTAAGAAGTCAAAAGGCTTCCAAATAATGTTGCAGATGGTCCTTTGATGCTTTCCAATCTTTCTAAATTTGAAGCGTCAACATTATTTGTAATTTTTCCAGCAATACCGTTTCTTAATAAACTTTGGGTCACAAATCCTCTGGATGAAAAGTAAGAACCGCCATCACCAACACGTCCCGTTGAAGCCCAAAGCTGATATAATCCAGGAATGTTTTTTAACGCTTCATCTTGATTGACAACTAATTGGTCTTTCATCAATTCTTTTGTTACAACACTGTAAACTTGAGAATTTTCGAGGTTTTTAATTGGCATTTTTGAAACATAATTACTTTCAGATTTTGTATATTTATTAGCGTTTCCGGTAATAAAAACTTCTGTAAGCTGTTCGCTCGAAGTGTTTAAAGAAACTGCAGGCAAAACAGTTGCTTGGTTTCCTTGAACAGAAAAATTGATGTCTTTTGCCTTAAAACCAACAGCGCTGATTCTCAAAACATAATTGTCAGCTTTTAAATTTTTTATTTCAAATTTTCCTTGTGAGTCGGTTTGAGTACCAAATTTTGTACCTTTCACAGTTACAGAAATATTCTCAAGAGGCGAGCTGTCTGAAGAAACGATCGTGCCATTCACACTTCCACTTTCTTGCGCAAAGGTAAATAAGCTCCAAAAGATGCTCAAAACCAATGTTAATATACTTTTATTCATCTTGAATAAGTTTTAGTTAATTGTTGGCAGCAAAAGTAGTTTCGGAATTGCTATCTCGCAAGATTTATTTAGAATAAATATAAATAAATTTTAAGATTTATTTATAATGTTATAAAAAACAAAAAATATTGCATATTGAATTTTTTTATACTTAAAAAATAGTCTTTATTTGTTTTAATAAATTTAAAAACTGAAAAAAATGCAATTTGTTATTTTAGATAAAATTTCTCCGGAGAGCGATAATTTGGCTGAGATTTTCAAATTTGAAAGATTATTCTTTAATAAAGTTTAATTATCTGAACTTCTTTTGTTTATTTGTTCAGCCAAAACCAAATCATGAAAAAAATTATAACCTGCACAATGCTGTTTCTTGTCGCCATTTCGTGCAAGAAAGCCAATCTTCAAAAAAGCATTTATTTTACAGAAGTAACGACAGAAACCATACTTCAAGACGACTTCAGCGTAAGAGCAATCGTCATCGACAACAATAAAATCTGGTATGCCGCCGACAAGGGAAAGTATGGATATTATGACCTTTCGACAAAAGAAAGTTATCAGAAAGTAATAAAAAACGACACCATTTTTCCAGAATTTAGATCGATCTCACAAAATGGAAAATCTATTTTTCTACTTTCTGTAGGAAGTCCAGGACTTTTGTATAAAGTTGCAAAAGACGGTTCAGAAGTGAAATTGGTTTATAAAGAAGACAATAAAAAAGCTTTTTTTGACTCGATGCAATTTTGGAATGAGAAAGAAGGAATTGCGATGGGCGATCCCATTGACGGATGTCTTGCAGTAATTATCACAAAAGATTATGGGGAAACTTGGAATAAAATTCCGTGTGGGAAATTGCCAAAAACAGAAGACGGCGAAGCGGCTTTTGCAGCAAGCAATTCAAGTTTAATTGTAAGTAAAAATCTGACTTGGATGGTTTCAGGAGGCAAAAATGCCCGTGTCTTTTTTTCTTCAGACAAAGGAAATTCTTGGGAAGTCTATAAATCTCCAATTGTTCAAGGGCAAGAAATGACCGGAATTTTTTCAGCACATTTTTATGACGAAAATATTGGTTTTTTGACTGGCGGCAATTATGAAAAGCCAGAACAAAATTCAGGTAATAAAGCGCTTACAATTAATGGCGGAAAAACTTGGACTTTGGTTTCAGAAAACAGCGGCTTTGGCTATTCTTCTTGCGTGCAGTTTGTACCAGAATCAGGAGGAAAACAGCTGGTTACGCTCGGTTATTCTGGATTAAATTATTCTTCAGATAACGGAATGACTTGGAAACAATTGTTAAATGACAAAGACCTTCACACCATTCGTTTCTTAAATAATTCTACTGCAATTGCAGCAGGAAAAAACAAAATTGTGAAAGTCCTTTTTATAAAAGATTAGCCTTTTGGACCTTTTCCCTTGTATTGTTTTAAAAGCGTTCGGTTAAAATCGTCCTCTGCTTTTTTAAGTTTTAAAATCTTAACTGGGCTGATGACGGGCTTTAAGCTGCTTACCAATTTCTTGCGGTTTTCAAACAATTCTTGGTCATAATCTTCCATCTGGTTTAAGATCGCCAATGCTTCTTTGTCGCTCATCGT
>Ga0247817_10000119_pt1 | contig 59332 bp, 44 predicted proteins | sample UWRJL212509R1_FD_178010 | JGI IMG/M metagenome (GOLD analysis project Ga0247817, IMG submission 178010) | Plant litter microbial communities from Arlington Agricultural Research Station in Wisconsin, United States - UWRJ-L212-509R-1 | ecosystem: Environmental > Terrestrial > Plant litter >... | reverse complement strand
GTACAACAAGAAAAGAAGGCACAGTACATTGAATTACAAAACAATTGAAGAATTTAATAATCAAAACAACATTTGCAAAAATGTAGCTTAACTTAAACTGTAATTTTTATTTGCATATCCAGTATTTCTTACTTTTAAAAAATGGGTGTTCATACTAGTGTTTTTTAATCGATCTTTATTTCCCAGCTTACATTTTTCAGTTATTATCCAAAATTAATTATTATATAGTTAAACGCTGAGAAAATAAGGAAACCCTTCACACGAAGGACTTTCTTATTTTCTCAGCGTTTATTCAGTTCTTGATGAATGACTTTTGAAACGTGTATCTTAACTATACTTTTGGAGTTTTCAAACTTTAGGGCTAATATATGAAAAAGAAGTACACACTAAAATTAAGGAAATTACCAAGTATATAATGCTCATATAACCTTTAGAAGAGTAGGCTTTTTTATCTAAAAGTTTCTGTCCATTTTTTCTTGTTTCAAAATAGTAATAGTTTACAGCATAAGTTGACAGGTATATTATCACAAACCAGCTGGGAAAATGATATATCTCACCAGGCCTCGCTATTAAAAAAAATAAATTTATAATCGTAACAAGGTTGAAAGTCTGGCAGCTGGCAATATATGCTATAATTATCATCTCCTGGCCCGGTTCACTGGTGGCACCGTTAGTTGCTAACTTGTAATAAAGTTTTTTGTAAAAATTCATAATCAATCGGGTAAGTCTTTAAACAATATGCTCCTCTTTTTCCACCAACCATACTCCATATCTCTTTGTTTCCAAATATCGGAATTTTTTCCGTAAAAGAATGTATTATACCACTCTTGTTGCGTTATCCATCTTCCCGACTCCCATCCGACTGTTACAGCAAGCCCGACATCCGCGCCAAAATAATACCCTGCAGCAATAGAAACGCTGTTAGCAGACATTTCGAGATTTCCATTAAAAAGATCACCGTTCATATAGTTTTCCGCTGCACCATAATAACCAACTATACTGCCTATGATGCCAGCCCCTTTTGCATACTTAATTACATTTTTGTATGAATTGCTTTTAGCAAGAGCTTCTTTAACAAATTCATTGCTAATATTTCCCCTTGTCCCTCCTTGAAAGGATTCCTTCCAATAACGGATGGTTCCATTGTATTCGGCAACAAAATGACCATTAGGAACACTCCTATAAGCACTAAAGGCTCTATGTTCAGTAAGCATTCCATTTATCCCCCCCATCACACTCCCAGCTGTAGCCCAATCGCCAGCACTACTACTATCATTTCCTTTAAATCCACTTTCCTGCCAACCACCAGATATTTGCGCGCCAGAAAATTCTGATGCAGGAAGCCCTACCGTTTCCGGCTTGGATTTCTTCCCATTTATCTTTTTTAAAATTGAATTAACCTGCTTTTCTATCCAGCTTGTTCCTTTTTTAAAATTATCAGACGCCCAATTCGTAGCACTTTTAACGCTCTTATCCCATCTCTTCAAGTTAAAATTCTTTTTAGCCCAATCTTTAATTCCAATTTCATCCCAGTTATCTGCAATTGATTTAATTGTAATTCCTATTGCCTGCTGTCCTTCACCTGAAATGCCCTCACCTGAACCATTGCTAGGCCCACCTGATCCTCCATCGTAATTATTACCACTATAGTCAGCATATTTCAATGGATTGTTAAGTACATAACCATAACGGTTGTAATTTTGTAAGTTGGCTAGATCTTGGACATCAGTGTCAGGTTGCAAAAATCTGCTTAGCAAGGGGTCGTAAAGTCTGGCGTTCATATTTATCAAACCTACGCTTTGCAAGTGCTCATGACCAGTATATCCTCTATCCAAGATTTTAAGCTGTGATAAAACATTACCATTTCCATCCTCGACTTTAGCGATGTTTCCCCAGGCGTCAAAAATGCGCTTTTCTATGACATCGCCATTCTGATTTGAAACTGCCAAAATGGTCTGCTGGTAGTCACGGTGTAGGTAAAGATATTCGGATTGGCTCCCGTTACTTCTGCAAATTGCGGGCGCAGTATATACGCTTCCTCCGACATATGTCAAAAATTCTACTTCCTGCGTAAATCTATTAAACTTGATTTCCATTGATCCATCAGACGAATAGCTTTTTACATACTGGCGCTGATTTTTGTCATCCTGCAAACCGCCATAATACATAGTCGATCTTCCGTCAGCATGATTATATAAAAAGTTGATTTTATCAACACCGGTTTCATCTATACTGATAGGATTTTTAGAGGCATTATACTTTATATTAAGTTTTCGCAGTGCATTGGAAGGATCATCAGTTCTTTTAACCTGAACATCATCATACCAGACGCTTCCATTTCCACCGTTATTGTCTAACCTTATACTAAGGTATTTCATGTTTGCTGGAACTAAAAAGGTCTTGGTAACAAATTTCCATATGCCTGTGGTAGAGTCCCGGATATTGTCTACTAACGTAAAGCTTGAAGTTTCCTCCGCACTTTTCATGTATAAAAAAACTTCAGCCTGAGGGCCTTCGCTGAACATCCATGCTGAATAAGTATAGTAAGTATCCGACGCATTATCGATAGGAATCTGTTTTTCAGAAAACACCATTATCTCTTCGGGAGTGCTTGCCGTTAATTTAATGGAATGTTCACCTGAAACTTTTTTTGTAGTATCGTATGTGATATTTCCCGGATTATAGTAAGTTGTCCACCCTTGTGAATTTTCCATACTATCATTAAACAATCCTTCTCTATTTGAATAATAGGAAAGAGATTTTGTATTTATTAAGATATTGTTATTTTGGTATGGCTTAGTTCTTCCATAACTGTATTTACCTATGCTGTTTTCTGTAATTCTCCCCTTGGAATCATAAACTTGCTGCTGGGCAAGACCTTGGACATTAGTAAATTCTTTAAGCCTGTCCAATGAATCATATTTAAAATCCTCATACCAATTAAACATGGTGTTTTCTCTACTCTTCAGATTTCCAGTTACAATATCAAAATCATAATTAAGCGTAAGAAGGTCTGAAAGGCCTCCACTTGATTTTTGGTTTTGCAACTTAGTCATGTAACCATATTGATCGTAAGAGAAAAGAATGTTAACCCCATTTCCATAACTTGCTTCTGTTAACTGACCGCGAGCATTGACTGATTTATTTTGCCATATTAATTGCTGTGTATCATAATCTAAAGTTTTCCAGTGGCTCCCATTTTGGTATACATTTTCTGTCCACTTGTCAGTTCTTTTGTTCCCACCTAAAATACTGATTGCTGTAAAAAGTTCATATTTAGATCTGCCAAATTCATCAAAAGTTGTTGCCTGCTGGTAGTAAGCAATTCCATTATTCTCATCGGTAAAATTTAATCTCATTTTATCGTCATAGCCAAAATTCTGGTTGCTTTGCACGCCAGTTATAATATCTTCATGCGTTACTTTTTCAAGAAGTTTGCTATTCGCATTATACATATAGTTCGTAACCGTACTAGTTCCTTGCCCAGACACCGCCTTTGACAAAAGTTTGCCAGAGACGGGATGCATTGTGAATTCAGTAAATGCAGTAGGCGTAATTTGTTTCGTCAATTCTCCAAAACCGTTGTATTCATATGATATTGTTCCGGCTGAAGGATCTATAAGTTGTATTCTTCGACCCCAACCATCATTCTCAATTAATGTTTCTATTCCGTCTGCGCCAATTTTTTTCAAATTGCCGTCAGGATAATATTCATAATTTATCGTCCCTCCATTTTCTGTAAAACCATTCTCAGTTTTGGAGATAGTATTTCCAACAGCGTCTTTTATATATACCGTGCTCTTTCTACTATCTGTAACTGTAGTTATAAGCCCTTCATAAGTAAATGTAGTCTGACCACCATTTGCGGCTACCGCTCTCGAAACTCGTCCGAAGTTATCATATTCTGTAATTGATGATAGGGTTGCCGTCCCCGATATATTATCCACTGGCTCACCAACTTTTGTGGCTCGTCCATAGATGTCATAATCTGTTTTCACATAGGACCAGGAGCTGTCAAACATTTTAGATCCTGACAGCTTCTCTCTTCCCAAGTCATCATACTTTTTGACAGTAGAGGAACCGTCATCCCCAATAGTTGTTATTATTGTTGTTGCTTCATCTTTGGAATAAATTATGTTTGTTTCCTTGCCTAAATAATCTGTAATCTTATTTTTGTTTCCCCATAAATCATATTCATAAGAAATTTTATTTCCGTAAGGATCTGTCTGGGACTTAACAAGTCCGTGAATACTATATTCACACTGTTTAACAAGTCCTTCTGTATTAAAACTTTTAATCAAAAATCGCCCCGTAGTATCATATCTATACTCCAAGCTTCTAGCTACGTTACCAGCAGTACTAGTCTTTTTAGTTGGATTACCATATAGATCATACGTAATGTCTTGCGTCACATAATCCGTATTATTTCCTTGTATACTAACGTGACTTACCAATCCTGCATTGTCATAAGTGTATATCTCTTCCCCTCGCAGCTCCGTAGTACCAAAACTCACGGTATTTTTCTTAATTGGTCTACCTATATAGTAACGATCACTATTTGGCATGTTTTCATATTCAATCAAGGTAACATCAAGCTGTTTCCTTGTCGATGTTCCATCTAAATAATCGTCGTATTTGGAGACTGGATTATTATAATCATCAAAATAGGTAATGATTTTTTTTGATATGTTCTGCAAACCATCATAGGTTGTCGTTTCGGTATTCTTTATTTTATACACCTTGTTTGGATACAAAAAATCTTCATATTGTTTGACAGTTCTGCTTATAAAAGACGTTGGAACGATCGGAGAAGATGGAGAATCGAAACCTAATACCGTATAACTTTCCGAAAGCGCCCCTCTTTTCTGCATATCGTATTTCGAAACTGTTGAAATCACAGGATGGTCATCATTATACCAATTCGTCATAAGTATTGACCTAAAGCCAAGAAATCCTAAGCCTTCATTGTTATACACAGCTCCATGGTATCTGTAATCCTGTTTTTTATACTCGTGCTGGCTTTCATTTTCTATGCGAGAGACGATTTTAATTGTTGGGGTAAATAATACATCTACGTTAGGATACGTTTCTGTGTATGCTGTATCAGTATAAACTACAGAACCTTTAGCCAGTGAACTGTATGTTATCCTTTCTGTAACTCCATTTCCTAGGGTAACAGCTTTAAGTAGCATATCGCTACTGTTGGATTTTTTAGAAGTAAAATTTATTACATTATCCTTAGTAAGGAAATTTATATCAAGATGCCCATTAGTTTTATCAAAATTTAAGAAAATTGGTGTAGCATTTCTTGCAATATTGCTTCTAGTACCAGTATCCGCCGTCATATCTGAAACAAATCCCAATCCTGTATTTTTATAGTATTTAAGTATAATAGATGCGGAATCGAAACACCCTATATTCGCAACTATTATCAAGTCAGTTTTTCCGTCCTGATTATAATCATTCGGAATAATATGGTAGGAATTAGAGCAATTACCTGTTGCGGTACTCTGCACAAAGGGAATATTGTTCAATGTTTTTACTGCAAATGAGTCGCCTGTAAAAAGAAATCTCGAATAAGAAGTACCAGAAATAGGAGTAATAAAATCTGCTTTTCCATCGCCATTATAATCTCCCATTATGATCGGCTTGTCACCCGATACTGATATAGCTGTGGACGAATACGATGCAATTTCCGACAATATATTATTATCTGTCATAGTGTAAACTTTTACGATACCCTGTTTAAACACAAACAAATCAGATTTTCCATCTCCATTGGCATCAGCAACAATAATTTTTGCGCCGGTCGTTAAGAATGATGTTTGCAATTCAACTGGAGAAGTAGAAGTATTTCTTTGGTCAAGATTTACAAAAAATGCCCTACCTTGATTATTTACTGTTACGGTTGCCCCTGGAATCGTAATGTACTGGCCTGAACTGTTTAAATAACATCCGAAATATTGATTATAAGAAAACGAAGCCTCCTCAAATGCTATTACATCAGTTATTCCGTCTCCATTAAAATCTCCACTATAATATTTTTTAGGGATATCCTTCTCCACTTTATAGTTGCAATTATTAGGAACAGGGACAATTTCACCAGTTGGCATATAGGTAGGAAAAACAAATTGTTTACGATTTCTAACAAAGGTGGATGTAACTAAACTATAAGTGTCAAAATACTTGCTTCCTGCAGACCCAATATGATTGTCTACTATTGCAGTTATACCTTGATTAGGCATCAGTTTGCCTTCGTAATTTAGCCAACTTGACGGAAATATTTCTTCGAATTTACCGGTAGGAACTTCATAACCCCAATCTCTTGATTGTCCGTTAATATCCTTAAATAGGTAAAACTTTGTCTTAGCATAACTCTGAGTAGTCGGATATATAACAAAATCCATTTTTCCATCTGCATTAAAATCTCCTGAAAAAGAAACGCTGTTGGTATAGTCTATGTGGCCCATCGCCAAACTTGAGCTTACCGTGTTATACACTACAGATGAAGGACTATTATCATAAGTAAATACTGTCGGATTGAGTGACGTTCTATAGTCACCACTTTTCTCCGTAACACTTACTAGTCTTTGGTAATCAAGCGAGTTACTGTCGTGTCCCAATACGTAGTTTCTAAAGCCAGTTCCACTTCCTGTAACTCTTATTTCACTGAGAAGCAAATTACGAATAATACTAAAACCGCTATTTAAATATGCTTGCTCGCTACGAGCCCTATTAGTGTATAGAAAGTTAATTTCATTGATCTGTGGCTGCAGATATGTAGCTCCATAAGAAACTTTAATAATGTATAGTGCATTATCTTCCTTTGCGTACGAATATTTTACCGCTAGTGAGCGAGGGTTTACAGAATATGAAACGGCCCAAGTGTTGATAGAGCGCGAGTCACTTGTAATACCATAATAAGATTCTGATCCGTCAGGGTACTTAATTGTAAAATACTGCGGGCCGAAAGTTGAAGAAGTACCATGTGCGACAATTTTCAAATTGCTAAAATTCTCTGTTTGGTATTCCGTTCCGTCGGCTCCATAAGTATCGGATGGATTTTTCAAAATAAGTCTTTCTCCGTCCAGCGCAAAACGGTTTGCATTATTCAAATCAATCCCATTAATCGTTCCATCATGAAATTTTGTAGCTGGTATTAAAGTAATCATAGAAACTCCTGATATTTCCCAACCGTATCCTGCTATACCATTACCAGACTGACTATTGTAGGAGAGTTTAATGCTGGGTTGGATTTCTCCTGCACCAGGTGGAATTGCAATAGGCAAAGAATAATTTGCAGCACCTCCAAGTGATACGGAAAGTTGCCCAGCTGTTATCCCAATTTCTTCGGAATTACCAGTTGGTGATTGTCCACGCAAATTTGCTCCAAAAGAGTCTACATTTTCTGATTCTTCAACATTAGAAGATACACGTTCGATATTTACAATTCCTGGTACTAAAATTTCATTTTGAGATGGAGCTTGGGCAAACAATATAGATTGACTAAGTAGGAACAATAATAAAATAGTATATTTTTTCATTAGTCTTTGATAATTTTAATTGATTTCATTGATCCATCTGCATAAACCAGGTTAACAGTATATATGCCTTTTGAATACTGTATAAATGGAATGGTGGCAGTTCTAACATTTTCGAGGTTACTATATTTTTTCAACAATTGACCTCCCATGGAATAAATATAAATTACCGTTAAATTTTTATTATCTGTAGTACTCCAATCTAGATGCAACTCTTCCTTAACTGGATTTGGATAATATTTCAGCACATCATTTTGCAAGAATTCTATATTATCAGATATTGTTTCTTCAAGATTTACTCTCGCTCTTCCACGTGTTGGAATGCAGTTTATACAAAGCGACCTTAAAATCTGATTACCAGAGTCATCATATTCAAAAATTACCATCGGTGGTAGTACGATTGGTTCAGAAATCTGCGCTACAGTTTTCGAGATAGCAAAAACACACAAGATTACAAGGATATTTTTCATATACAAAAATAATTTTCTGCAAAGAGACAAAATTCCTACTACAAATATGTTAATACTTGTTATTTTTATGTTAATAATAAAGATTTAAGATTTATAGTAAAGATTTATAATTAATAGCTGTGTGAAATGGTGGTATTAATCAAGTAGCAGTGTTTTAACAATTGAAGTAGAAAAAACAAGTCGCTAACGAAAAAGCATAATACATCAGGCTATGCTGGTTTTTTTGATAGATCTACACGATTATTATACAGGTAAACCAGCAGGTTTTGAAAAGGCTTGGACAGATTATAAAGATAATGCAAGTGTAACAGTATTTCAGCAAAATTTTCTTTAAACAAAGGATAAGGTTTGAAGATCTAGCAGTTAATTTGCAAACGTAACTTCTTTGAGGATTGCAAATCAGAACATGGTGTTACAACAATATTTCATGTAATGATTGACTTAAGCCGTTAGGTAATTAATACTAGCCTGAAAATTTTTTATAATTAAAAGAAATGTGTGTAATAGCGTAATATACATGATTAATTTAGATTTTTTTATTTCAAATTTTATAAACAGCTTTCCTGAAAAACTCCCTAGCCTCCTCATTTTGCTCTTTGAACTGCTCCCGACTTTGCATGCTTTTTAATGCATCATTAAGCATTTTAAGATCTTCAGCACTTAAATTATTTGCATCTCCTTTCAGCGCCTTATCATTATCTTGAAGTTTCTTTAACTTTTTCATAGTCAGCCATTTTTAGCTTAAATATAACTGTAAAATTACAAAATTTTATATTAGTGCTTAAGCAATAATTTAAGTAGCATTATTTTTCATTTTGTATCGAGACAAATTTATTTCATGTTCTTGCGGATAAGGTTTTCGCTGGGTCATGCTGATATCTTCTTTTATATTTTGGTGGGTTGAAAACTGCATGCTATCTGAGTTGCTGTAACGTGGATCAGGAATAAAAGGCATTTTTGCCATCTTTGATATCGTAATAGTTGGAAAATGATAATCTACTTCCACCGTCCCCAGTAACAGATAGCATCCTCCACCTTGGAAAGGATATTGAATAACACACTCGGCAAAATGTGCCGTATCGAAGTAATCTCCATTATTGTCAATCCATGTTCCAAAATACATAGCACATGCTTTAGTCGGCACATGCTTGCGAGAGATAAGATAGGCAAGCATCCTAACTGTTTTTCTATGATGCGCAAGAAGGTCTTTTGCCATTACATCACCACGATATTTTGTTTTTAAAAGATCAAAAGGCGTGCAGGATATAGGAAAGCTTAACAGCTCAATCTCATCAAATGCGTCTTCGAATTCAGAGCGTTCCAATTTGGGAAGGTCATATTCCACTGCTGGTTCCTGCAGAAGTAAAATTTCTCGATTTTCTGCTTTGAAATTTACCATTAATAATCTCGCTGACACCAATAGCTGATTTTTAGTTTTTCCAGTAAATCGGAAGGCGCCAATAAAAATAAGTACTTGAATGCCTTCAATTCCGATGGGTATACGGTTAATGAAATTTTCCAAGGAAGTATATTCCCCATTCATTCCTCTTTCTTCTTCAATTAAAAATCCAATCTTTGATTCCAAACTCTTGAGATGTTTAAAGCCCAAATAAATATCATTCCCGTAAAGCGTCGTTTCCCATGTGCTTCTATTTACGCAGGGATTGAACAAATTTGCACCCGACATCTTGGCTTCATGCACGTAAACTTCGGTACGGTAGAATCCTCCGTCATTGTTTATTACGGCGGTCATGAATTCAACAGGATAGTAGATTTTCAAAAATAGGCTCTGATAGCTTTCAACTGCGTAAGAAGCTGAATGGGCTTTGCAGAAAGAATAACCTGCAAAGGATTCAATCTGGCGATAAACTTCCTGGCTTAACTGCAAAGGATGGCCTTTTGCAGCACAGCATTCAAAGTAGCGGTCTTTCACCGTCTGTAATTCTTTAAGCGAACAACCCTTTCCGCTGATAGCCCTGCGCAGAATGTCTCCGTATGCCGGCTCAAGCCCTCCATAATGGAGCGCTATCTTAATCACGTCTTCTTGATATACCATGATTCCGTATGTTTCCCCCAGCTGTTCTTTAAATACGTCGTGGAAATATTCGAAGCGGTCAGGATAACTGTGCCGGAAAATATATTCTTTCATCATTCCCGATTGGGCAACTCCAGGGCGAATGATAGAAGACGCAGCAACCAATGTCACATAGTCGTCACACTTTAGTCGGCGAAGCAGTCCCCTCATGGCAGGACTCTCAATATAAAAACATCCGATTGTCTGACCCCGGCTAAGAAATTCGTTGCATTTGGGCTCGTCCTTAGAATTTGAAATGCTGCGTATGCCTACTTTAATCCCCTTGTTTTTTTCAATCAGTTTTACAGTGTCGTCAATTGTTCCGATACCTCGCTGGCTCAATATATCAAATTTATCAAATCCTATATCTTCAGCTATATGCATGTCAAATTGCACGATTGGAAAGCCTCTCGGAGGCATTTCCAATGCTGTAAAATTAGTTATCGCCTCCTCGGAAATAAGTATGCCACAGGAGTGCATGCTTATTTGATTCGGATATTTTTCAAGCATCATCCCATATTCCTGTACCAGCTTAACAATTGAATTACTATCATGGCTTTTCATGGGATTCGTAGCCAAGGCATCAAGTTCTTCTTTTGGAAGTCCGAATACCTTCCCGACCTCGCGGAAGATCGAGCGGTATTTAAACTCTACGTTGGTACCGCAAAATGCAACGTGTTCCCTTCCGAAGCGGTTGAATATGTATTCCAATATATGGTCACCGTTCTTTCCAGCTCCAGTCAATATCAAAATCAGGAGGGCTTTTTCTGCTTGAGTTAAGAAATCTTTCGAAATACAGATCAAGTTCGATGGGGCATATGTTTGTTATCCCGAGACAATAACTCACGATGCTGTTCGCTCCGGAACCGCGCCCTACATGCATAAATCCCATGCTGTTGCTGTACCTGACGATATCCCAGGTAATCAAGAAATAACCGCTGAAACCCAAGTCATCTATTACCTTCAATTCTTTTTTAACTCTTGCTTCCGCTTCTTTGTTTTCTTTTCCATATTTGGCATGAAAACCCTTTTTTGCCAGGCTTGTAAGAAGTCCAATATCGCTTTCCTTATTTTTTGTATAGTGCTTTCTATTTCTCGGGGTATTGAAGTCAAATTCGAAATTGCAGTCACTAAATATTTTTTCTGTGTTTTGGATTATTTTCGGATAGCCTATATATTTTGCTTTCACTTCATCCTCTGGAATCATAACCTCAGATGTCTTGCAGTAATCATCTTCAGCCAGTTTTGACAAAATTATATTGGAATCTACAGCCCGCAGTATTTTATGAAGGTTGAATTCTTTTTTCGATTGAAGGTTACCGGACTAAGCGCAACCATTCTGTCAATTTTATCCTTCCATCCTTTCTGAACCAGACTTGTAAGCTGCTCAGGACGGATTCCTATATATTCGTAGTCTTTCAGTATGCTCGGAACATTGTCTTGAGGATAAATCACGATTACATTTTTAAAATCAGGTGCATGATTTGGTTTCGGAGTATCGTCAAAATTGTGTTTAGTAACGAATCTGCACATTTCGCTGATTCCTGCTTGATTTGTGGCCAATCCGATATAAAGCAGTTTCCCGCTATTATTTCGGAAGTCTATTCCCACCAGGGGCTTGATGCCTTTTTCGAGGCATTCTTTTGTAAAATCGTATATTCCTGTTACAGTATTGATGTCTGTCAAGGCCAAAGCTTTTACATTATTTGCCACGGCCAGAGACACCAATTCAGACAAAGGGATGGTACCATATCGCAGAGAATGAAAAGAGTGGCAGTTTAGATACATGTGATTTTTTTAATTTGTATGGTGCAAAAACGCAGTGTTTGATAATTGTATTGGCTAATGTTCAGCCTTTTGATTTCAGGTTTGCGCCTGTACACCTAGCTACTGCATCGTATCCGAATCGGTTTTTTATCTTATCCATTGCCTGGTACAGCGACAGCATTTCTTCAGTATCTTCAAACATATTGATTTGATATGTTCCATGTACCAGACCACTGAAACGAATGCCTATAAGACGAAGTCGCATCCGACGTTGGTAAACCTTGTCAAAAAGTTCATGCACATGTTGGTTTAGCGTGTGATCGCAAGAGGTGTATGGTATTTTACACTGTTTGGTTTCCGTATCAAAATTGCTATATCTGATTTTATAACGACTGTCGATGTCAGCCATTCTTCAGAGCGAAGCTGGAATGCCAGCTTTTCGACCATTCCTATAAGGATTGATTTCAGTTTAGGAATGTCGATGGTATCCTGGTCAAAAGTATGTTCTGTCGAAATTGATTTCCTTTCTGTGCACGGCTCGACTAGATTGTTATCAATACCGTTTGCTTTTTTCCAGATTTCAATGCCGTTCTTGCCAATCATCTGCTGTAAAACAGGAGCTGGCATTTCTGATAAAGTTTGAATTGTTCTAATGCCTATTCTTGACAGCAGTGTGAAGGTAGCATCCCCAACCATCGGGATTTTTTTTATAGACAGCGGGTTAAGAAAAGGCTTTACCATATCTTCATTTATTTCCATTCGCCCTGTAGGTTTTGATTCTCCAGTTCCAATCTTAGATACTGTTTTATTCACTGACAGCGCAAAGCTTATCGGCAACCCCGCTTCTTTAGTAACGGACTGCGCCAGTTGGTTTGTCCACTTGTAAGAACCATAAAAACGGTCCATCCCGGTAATATCTAAATAGAACTCATCAATGCTGGCTTTTTCTGTGATCGGTGACTTTTCTTCAATAATTTGGGTAACCAAATTTGACATCTTGGAATACATTTCCATGTCACCTTTTATAATTCTAGCCTGCGGGCAAAGGCGCAACGCCATCTTGATCGGCATGGCAGAACGGACACAAAACTTTCGGGCTTCGCAGCTGGTCGGCATATTCGCCCCCGACCGTGCGCTGCCATTCGATGTTTCCTTTTTTATCCAGCTTCACCGCCCAGTAGTCCAGGTTGCCGAAGCCGTCTTCCCATTTCCCGAAAGGGTCGTTCGCATTTTTTACCGGCGCGCTCCTTTCGGAAGACGAAGAGCCTCCCAATATCCACCCGCCGTCAGAAGTCGGAAAGGCGACGACCAGCTGTTCCTGCCCGCTGCCGCCTATCGTGCGCTGCCACTGCTCCCCGCCGCCGCCGTCGAGCTTGACCACCCAGAAGTCGTCGTTCCCGCGGCAGCTGTCCTTTTTCTGGAGGCCCGCCTGCGAATCGGAAGTCCCGGCAAACAGGAAGCCCCCGTCCTTGGATAATCGCACGGCCTGCAGGAGGTCGGTGCCGGCCCCGAATCCCTGCTGCCATTCGAGCTCGCCGTGCGCGTCCATCTTCCAAACCCAGTAGTCCAGCCCGCCCTGGGCCTCGGCCGTCTTGTTGCCCGTCTTCTTGGAAAGCGAGCTTCCCGCAAGGATGAACCCGTAGTCGGGCGTGGCGATGGCGTCAAAAAGGTAGTCGGCGTGCTTTCCACCGTAGGACTTCGCCCAGAGGATGTCCTGGGAAAAGCAGGCAGAACAGGAAAGCACTGCCGTCGCAGTTAAAAAGCTGGCTCGGAATGGGATATTTGTCTTGTCCATATATGCTTAAAATTCTTAAATTTTTGTTAAGACGCAAAGTAGCATTTTAACACTACCTTGTAAGAGCCTCTATATTAAATTAATAGACTGGTTAAAAAACAGGTAATTTTACCTAGTTGCGGAATGCCGACAGAATTTCCCCTTGCCATGATTTATCAAGGAAGCAATCTTGCGGGGAAAGGCTGATCGTCTTACCGTACGACAGTGTCTCCTATGCCCCAGTAAAAAGCCTAGATCTTCCCGAATACCTCAAATTCTTTCAGCACATAGGCCCAGGCTACAATCTGGCCGCCTATCTGTATGACGGTAAGGGAAACATAAAAAAGCTTCCAAGTGTAGCAGCGTCTATGAGAACGATATGGCATAATGTGAGGATAAAAGCAATACGGGCACTGATTGCCAAAATTTTTCGCAATTTTCAGGCTGAGGATAGTCTTCCAATGCCTACTTGCTTCCCCTGTTTGGCATTATCAATTTTTTTTATAAAAGATTTGGACCTTTTTTATTTACAAGTTACAGGACGGCAAGGCTTTGCTTTCGCCTGACCAGATCGTATCCTGCCCGGCACAGCCATACACCGTACAAAATGCAAAAAAAATACCTTCCATCTCCCGACAAAAACGATTGATTTCCGACAAAATTTCCTATTTTTAGCCATTAAAACAAATACTCCAATGTACACCGTCAAAGGACTCCCCCGCTTCCTCGAAGCCCAGAACCAAAACTACCTGAAAGCCCTTGCAGAAATAAGGTCAGGAGAAAAGGCCTCCCACTGGATGTGGTATGTCTTTCCTCAGCTCAAAGGCCTGGGAAAAAGCGACATGGCTGCCTTCTATGGGATCGAAAACCTGCAAGAAGCCGAAGACTACCTCGCCCATCCGGTACTTGGAAAACATCTTGTAGAAATTTCGCAGGCCCTGCTCCATATCGAAGGAAAATCGGCCAATGCCATCCTGGGCAGTCCCGACGACCTCAAGCTGCAGTCCTCCATGACGCTGTTCGGCGCTGCGTCCGATTCCAATCCCGTATTCCAGGAAGTGCTCGACCGGTATTTCGGCGGCCAGCCCGACAGCCGCACCCTCTCCATGCTCGGAAAGACTGCCCGCAGCTAATTCCAGGGCAGGCCGCAATCGCGGCTAGCATACCTGCACCTGTTTACTTGACAGTGGTACTGGAACGACTGCCGGGCAAAAGGAACGGGAACACTACTGAGCATTTAATCTGTTCCATCAGTTTTAAGCCATTAAAAATGTCCGAATCACAATGCGCAATCTCCTGTCAGTAATCGGACTTTGTTTCTATAGCCTCAATTTTGATGCTGATTTAGTTCAAAAGCACACGAGAACCGCAAAGGCGCTAAGTACAAATCCCGGAGAGTAACTACCAAGCTTTCAAGTAATGAGACTTGTATGAAGAATGAGGTTAGTGTTATATGGTTAGTTCAAACACAGTCAGAAAAATAAAACTGCTTTTAATAACTTCACGGACTTGAGTTAGAATAGCCGTTTTCTACAAAGTGTTGTCTAAAAATTTTGAAACAGCATTTACAGCATCAAGAAACTTTTCAAATTGTGCAGGAGTGAAATGATCAAATTGGACACTTAAAAATTGAGATTCTTTTTCAATAATTCCCGTATCATTTTTAGCATCCGCTAAAGCCACTTCCAGGCTTTCGACTGATGAATTTATCAATGTCGTCCAACTACCTTTACTCAAAATAAAATCAAAGCTGTCTTCTTTCAATCCGATGCTCAGACCAAAACCCCCCTTTTCACTATTAAAATCAGCTACAATCATATTTCTATTTTTAAGTTAGATTCAAATATAAGTTTATAGTTACAAATAAATCACTCAGTTGTACACTTAATCTGTTCCATCAATTGTAAGCCTTTATCTGAATATGCAGTCCTATCTAAGTCATCGGACTTTGTGTCGGTAGAGCCAATTCCTGCTCATTTAACGCAATAGCTGTTTGATATCTGAGACTGTTAACCACTAACATTTGCATTAAAATCTAATAAAAAAAGAGGCCCTACCAGGCCTCATTTTCTGTGGTGAATCAATCAAAGTAAATTCAGCTTTAGCAACATCAAAAGTCCCCACTATGACATTGCCCGCAACAAAAGTAATCGCTGGAACTAAGTATAAACTTACAGAATATCTTTTTTAAGTTACAGAACGGCAAGGTCTTTACGTCATTGCTACAGACGACTAATGTTAGAACATCTAAACTTTATTCGTTGCAATAGCTATCTTCCCTATCCGAAAGAGGCTGTTCCCGCAGTCCTTTAAAATCAGCGTTTGTCATTTTATTAAGCGGCACATTATTTATATTTTTGCCATTGAATAATTAGATGATAATTGTTGCATCTTTTAGGCTGGTGGTGGTAACTCTCGTACTAATTAGTATATGGATTATTTGAAACTGCCTGATGTGCGCGCATCAGGCGTTTTTATATCGCGTTGCCTGCAAATATGCGTATGCCCACAATAAAAAAAGGAGAAATCTCGCATGCGATGCAGACAAAACGGCAGCCACGTTGAAAAAGCGGCCTTTGTAAAAAGCAGAGCATCCTTTACAAACCAGTTCAGGAAGGCAATAGCAGCCATCCTGCCGGAAAGCAATGCTGTACCCTTGCTGGTAATCTATAATTTTTAGGCAATGCGGGTAATGCGAAAGATGTCCCGATTCCCGCAGCGCTCGAAAATACGCTCTTTCGTCCAGCAAGAGCTTCACGATACCAGTAGGAAGTGCGATCGCTTGACCATCAACTGCCGGTGTGCACTTTACTGCAGACATGCATTACTCAAAAAAGAATGTTGATTTCAAGTGCTGCTGCACAATAGGCCATTGAAGCACTGGATACGCAGGTAATTCTTTCAGCTGCCACGGGAAAGCAGGAAAAATTCAAGCACCCGTGCTTGCCGGTTCGGGGCAGCCTATTCGACCACCAGGAGATAATTTCTCATGTCAAGCTGTGAAGTCTCGTACTCCACTGCACTTTCAAGACCTTTTCGATAATTTCAATCAGCTTTGTAAAATTATAGGGCTTTACGATGTAAATGTTTGCTCCCAGGCTCAACGTGTCTTCGATATCGCCTACGCTGTTCGATGTGGAATAAATTGCGATCGGAAGGTTTCGGAAGCGTTCCTCCGCCCGCAGCTTGTAAAGCACTTCTTTCCCTCCCATCAATGGCATGTTCAGGTCCAAAAAAAAAATGCTAGGGATTTCATTTTCTGGATTCTGGAAGTATTCGAGAGGCTCAAGCCCGTTCTTCAGGAAGGACACGCTGCTTTTAACCTTGACCTTTGAAAAGGCCAGCTGAAACAGATCGATATCGTCCTGGTCGTCGTCTACCAGAAGGACTGAAATTTTTTCTAGGGAGTACAGCATTTTTTCTAATTGGTTGATTTGGCAGATAAAATTAAGAAAATAATTAAACAGTTGTTAATTTCTGTTTGCAATTAAGACCCCATCTTGCCACATGACCGTTCGATCGGGTGTATAGTATAAACACGATCCGTACCACCACCACCGCTGGAAACTCCCAGGCCAAATTCATCCTCCATCGGTATTTTCAGTCTATTTCCACTCCCTGCTTGCCGTCTCAAGCCCTGCCCTTGCAAGCATCTAAGAAATGAAAGCAGCCTGTCGCGCAACTTGTTGATAAAAATCAGCAAACCATAGCGCAAAAGCCCGAGGCGTGTCGTAAATTTATAACAAAGCATGCAAGCTGTCTTCCGCCGCGGCTGCCCGCGACGCTTAAGCCGATAAGCGAATACCAGATCCTTCAGCTTGTCCCTGCTAATGAACCCGCAACATGAAAAATAAAAAAAATCGACAACCGCTTGCCGGGCCGGAAGGCAACGCTCCCGAAACCTTCCGGATGCTCCTGGAACATGCAGCCGAAGGATCGGTGATCCTGACGGGCGAAGGCAGAATATCCTACGCCTCTCGGGCCGCAAACGCCATCCTTGGCTACCCAGACGGCGGGCTTGCGGGCACCTTACTGTTCGAACTGTCCCATCCTGAAGATCTTGCGACGCTCCGATACAGATTTTCCCAGATGCTAGCGATGCCGGAAACCCGTACCGAGCTCCCTGCCTGCCGCATGCGGCACCAGGACGGCAGCTACCGCTGGATCGAATCTGCACTGACCAACATGCTCGGCATTCCCGCCATCGGCGGCGTCCTGCAAAGCTTTCGGGACGTGACCAAGTCTCGGGCAGTGCATGAAAGGCTGATCTACACGCGGCGACTTTATGATTTTCTCAGGAAGATCAACCATGCCATCGTACATTCTTCCGATGAAAATGTGCTCTTTAATGCGGCATGCCGCATTGCGGTAGAGCATGTCGGATTCGGCCATGCGTGGATCGGAATACCTGACCGGTCGAGCGGCAAGGTCACTATGGCCGCCAGTGCCGGAAACACGCGGCGCGACATTGAGTTCTTCTCCAACTACAGCTACGACCCCGAGGGCCCCATTTCTAAGGTGCTGGGCGGGCTGGACTACTATGCGGTCGACCACATACAGTCGCGCAACAACCGCAAATTTATCGCGTATGCCAACGAGCGGGGCTTCCAATCTGCCATCGTCCTGCCCCTTAAGAAATCCGGAACCGTGTTTGCCGTGATGAGCCTCTACGCAACGGGAAAGCGATTCTTTGATGCGGCAGAAGCCTCCCTGCTCACCGAGGCGAGCTCGGACCTTTCATTCGCGCTGGAGGTTCTGGAGCGGGACAGTGAGCGGGCAAAGGCGGTACGGGCTCTTGAGCAAAAGGAATTGCGTCTGAGCCAGGCCCAGCAGATCGCCAACCTTGGCAGCTGGGACTACGATTTTGCGTCTGGAACGTCCCACTGGTCTGACCAGGCGCTGCACATCTACGGATTTGATACGCTCGGAGGCAGCCCGTCCTACGGGGAGTGGTTCTCGCGCGTCCATCCCAAGGACCAGAAAAGGGTGGCAGCAATCATCAAGAATGCCGAAAGCGACCAGCAGGGCATCTCCTTCTTCCATCGGATAATGAGGCCCGACGGCACTGTCAGGCATGTGCGCACGCAGTCTCTCTTTACCTCGGCTGGAAACAGCACGCCAGGCGGGCTGTCCGGCATAGTGCACGACATCACCGACCTGAGAAACCAGGAACTGGCGCTCCGGGCAGCGGAAGATGCGTTCCGGCAAAGCGAATCCCGCTACCGGCAGATCGTGGAGAATGCGCATGAGGGCATATGGCTCCTTGACAAAAGCGACAGGACTATTTTCGCCAACGGAAAAATGTGCGAGATTTTGGGATGCGCACCCGAACTGATGCCGGGCCGGAAGTTTCTGTCTTTTGTAGGCGGGGAATTCCACGGTGACCTTTCGGATACCGAGGCACATACTGCGATGGTGCCTTTCAAGACCAGCGCCGGCGAAATCATCTGGGCCAATGTCGCCTTCGGGCCTCTCATGGAAACGGGGAGGCTCGCCCTGGTATCGGATATTACTGAAAAGAAGGCACTGGAAGAGCTGCTGGAGAATGCGACTTCCATGGCACGGATTGGGGGCTATGAATTAGATATTGCGAGCGCCACAATGTCCTGGTCATCCATGACCCGCGACATACACGAGGTGAAAGCCTCCTTCGCCCCAACGTTGGAAAACGCTATGGCCTTCTACAAGGAAGGCGCCAGCCGGGAAGCGCTTGTAGAGGCTGGCTACAGGGCCCTGAAAGAAGGAATACCGTGGGATCTTGAAGTTGAAATCGTTACCGCGAGGGGAAATGCGCGGTGGGTAAGGGTCATCGGAAAGCCGGAACACCGCAACGGCAGGTGCGTAAAGATTTATGGAAGCTTCCAAGATATCGACTCCCGAAAGCAGGCAGAGCTGGAAGTGCTCCGCATCGCCGAGGAGAAGAACAGGATACTGGAAAGCATCGGCGATGCCTTTTTTGCGGTCGATGCGCAGTGGAATGTCACCTATTGGAACAAGGAAGCGGAAAATCTCCTGAAAAGGAAGCGGAGCGACGCCATCGGCAGGAACCTCTGGGAACTTTATCCCGAGACGGTTGGAACGGACTATTTCACCTATTACAGCAGGGCGGCACGCGACAATACGGTACAGCATTTTGAGACGCTCTACGAGCCGATGCAGATGTGGACTGAGGTGAGCGCTTACCCGTCGCCTTCCGGGCTCTCTGTTTATTTCAAGGACGTTACCCAGCGCAAGCAGGCGGAAGCCGAACGGGCCGGGATGCTGTCCGAAATTATGAGGCGCAATGAGAATCTTGAACAGTTTTCCTATATCGTATCGCACAACTTGAGGGGGCCGGTAGCCAATATGATGGGGATTGCGCGCGAGCTCGAAAGCGGCGGCAATTCGCCGGCGGCGGAAAAGATGCTGAAGGAAGGATTGTCCGTTTCCGCCAGCAGGCTGGACGAGGTGATCATCGACCTCAGCGCTGTGCTGCAGCTCCGGGCCCGAACCTCAGAGAACATGGAACGGGTAAGCCTAAACGGGCTGGTCTCGGGAATAAGGGACAGCATTATCGACCTGGTCCGCGCTGAAGGAGCAGTGATCAGCACGGACTTCAGCGCCATCGACGAGCTTTTCAGCGTAAAAAGCTACCTTTACAGCATTTTCTACAACCTGATACTGAACAGCATCAAATACAGGCAGGCGGATCTGAAGCCGCTGATCGAAATCCGATCAGCGGTAGAGGGAAGCAGGATCACGATTACCTTCAAGGACAATGGCCTGGGCATTGACCTCGCTGCCAAGAAGGATCAAGTATTCGGCCTGTACAAAAGGTTCCACAGCCATGTAGATGGCAAGGGATTAGGACTTTTCATGGTCAAGACCCAGGCAGAAATCCTGGGAGGCACCGTGAGTATTGCCAGCCAAGTGGGACGGGGGACTGAAATCACGCTCCGCCTCGGCCTGTAAGGAGGGCGTCCATCAGGCAAGCAACCAGCGTGCCGCCGTTCGCAAGAACCTTTATGAAATGCAAAAGCAGCAATGCAGGTGGACAATGATAGCGAAGGCTTGGTAATTGCTGATCAGTACCGTGATAAGACAATATAAGCGACCGAAGACTTGATCGTTACTCTGAAAGAAGATATGGAAGTGAAGAAAAATGATTGGTAATGCAGAAATCCGTAAATTTGATTAAAATGCCAGCATTACATCTGAACAAACTAAAATTCAAACAATGAAAAAAATTATTGCGCTACTCCTATTGTCTGTATTACTATCATCCTGCAAAAAGGAGGCTGGAACGATTAATGGAAATTTATCTTGGGAACACAAGGATGGAGGAAAGAGAACAGAAGATGGCGCCACGGTCAGGCTATTTAATCTGGCACCAGATAGAAAAAGCCAGCCGGTCATGGAAACCACTGCTGACTCCAAAGGCAATTTCATATTTAAAGAGGTTGAGCCGGGTAAATACTTCTATCTGGCAAAATCAAAAAATGTCAAAAGTTGCCCGGATTACATCGTTTTCTATCTGAAACTGTACAAAAACGAATTAAAAAGCTTGTTTGATTTTGACTCGTCAAAACTTGATTCGAAAATTATGGAAATTGAAGATCTGAATGACAGATATTCGGCGATACTGAATGACGACCCAGGCAACTATGCGTCCGTATCTGAAAAAGTAGGTAGCTATAACGCTGTGAAAGCGGAAATTGCCGCAAAGTGCCAAGATCTGTTGGAAGAGCTTCCAGACACTTTGAAGAGGCAACTTAACTATCTTGGAACAACGGACTATAAGATAGGGATGGGCGCTGTTGACGTCGAGAAAAACGAGACCGTCCAATTAGGTCATGATTTCGGCATGAGTTGTTTTTAGGGTCACTCCTATCTCAAGATTAATATTTAAAGAATGATTGGTAATGCGGAAACCCGTAAAGTGATTTAAAAAGCTGTAATTATATTTGGAGAAACTTAAAAATTTCAACAAATTAAAACAAAATTATTATTACTGATTTCTTTTTTCTTTGCAATTAATGCGTGTTCTCCTGACGATTCAAAACCTGAACCTATCCAGATACCGAACAGTGGATCAAGCGGTTGCGGAACTTATAACGGGCATATTTTGCATATTGGCGAACGAGGTGGCTGTTACTACTATAATGCAAGTGGCAACAAGGAATATGTCGAAAGGTCTTATTGCAATTGCTAACTATTAATATGGGATATAGAAGATCATATTATAGAAAAGACGGAACCTTTGTCAATAGTTCCTGGGACAGAAGAGGTAGCGGAAGAAGGAGAACAAACAATAATGGGAATCCCTGGCCATTCGTAATAATCGTAATTATATTTTTTGCGATTGTGAAAAGTTGTTGAAAATAAATATCTTATTACAGCACAGTCGTAATTAATAAACAAACTCAATCATTCACCTAATATTTGACTTATGGCTTAAATTCAAAAAAAACATTTCATCGAAATAGAAGACATTATCAAGACCGCAATTGAAACTAAACTACTAGCTAGTTTCCAATTAAGATCTATGCGAGAAATATCAGAAGTCCGTGGAATTGAATTAAACTACGGGATAAAAGATGATGACATCACCGATGACTCACTAGAAATCAAGGATATCATAGCTAACGTAGACATAATGGTTAAACTCAAAATTGAGGGTGCGCAAAGTAAGGAAAGTGCTTCTTTTCGAATAAATTCAGCAAAATTTAATCTCAATAGCGAAACAAAACAGTTTGAGCTGGGTGAGGACTTTAATATTTTTGAATGGAATTACTGAATTACAAAAATTGAAAAAAGTGATTGGTAATATTTATCAATTACGAAAACCCATAAAATAAAAAACATGAAAAAATTACTTCTTCTTCTGTCTTTTGCAATTTTTGCTTCCTGCAACCTGCCCTCCTATGTATTTGAAAACAAAGGGCAGACTACAGGACTCGACCTCACATCTGGAAAGTGGCTCCTGAACAGGATTGACGCTCCTCATTCGGTACAAGACCAGCTAACTAATCTTGCCGAAGAAGACCTGAAAAAAATTCTAGGCGATAAGCTGGCGCTGACATACCAGACGAAAGGGCTGCTTCTACCGCAAAAGATAGCCTTCAATCTCAGCCAGGGCGAAATGCGAAAGATCAAGCAGAGAACAGGCTTTGACTATTTTATAAATATCCGCGCCGGAGAAGTAAAAAATGACATGGGATCTATCGACTTCACAGCCGGAAAGAGGATATCAGGAAAGGAAAATTCTGGTGAAGCGGCAATCGAGATCTATGACCTTAACAGAGAGCTGGTCATCTACAGCCAGAAAGTAACCGGAACTACCGGCGGAAAGGATGACGGGCAGGACGTGCACCTTTCCAAAACTTCCGCGAGCCTTGCGGTTGGCGCTTTCAAAAAGCTCATGAAGGACTTTAAGAACAGGTCTGTGCTTACTGATACACGGATATAGTTTTTATGAGACTAAACAGTTAGTTTTACCTGTGAGAACATGTCTGTAATGATTAGCGTAAGCTTTCGAGTTACTTCTGACGAAAGTACATTGAAAGCTTACGTTTATACCTTACAAACAATAGCTTGTTCATTTGCTGTAACTTTTTTTTTCGCGTTCTGCTATTTTTATTATTTTGGCAAGGAAAATACCGCTTTTCATTTCCTTGCAGGAGATGGGGCTGGAAGTTTCGAAACACCAACAAATTACTATTAACGTTTAAACATTTCGGAAACAATTACCGAAACAAAACAGCAAAACATGAAGAAAACAATTACGCTTTTTTTAGTTCTTTTATCATTACAAAACTATGCACAATGCTGGCAGACCGTAAGTTCAGGTACAGACCACACGCTTGCCTTAAAAACCGACGGCACGCTGTGGGCTTGGGGAGACAACGGTAACGGCGAATTGGGAGACGGTACCACAGTCGGAAAAAACCAGCCAGTCCAAATCGGCACAGCAAACGACTGGCAAAAAATCAGTGCTGGAGAAAATTTTTCCCTGGCCATAAAAAACAATGGGACACTCTGGGCATGGGGATATAATATATTCAGTCAGTTAGGAAACGGCAGCATCAGTGTCATCCAGTCTAACCCGATCCAGATAGGCACGGCAACGGATTGGAAAAATATCAGCGCAGCTCCAGGAAGAACAGGAGCACATAGCTTGGCTCTAAAAACCAATGGTACGCTATGGGCATGGGGATACAACGGCAACGGCCAGCTGGGCAACGGCTCACTTGGTACTAGAACTCAACCTGTACAGATAGGGGCGGATACCTGGCTTGCTATTTCTGCCGGAGGCTCCCACTCTGTTGCCATTAAAGCAAATGGAACTCTCTGGGCATGGGGGTGGAATGGAGTGCGCCAATTGGGTGACGGCACCAATGTTGACAAAACAGTACCTACGCAGATCGGAACAGCAACCAACTGGAAAAGCATAGATTGCGGCTATATCCATAACTTGGGAATCAAGACAGACGGCACCCTCTGGGCTTGGGGAAGCGGACTTGATGGAAAATTGGGTACAGGAAATAATTCAACACCCGCTGCCCCTATTCAAATAGGAACGGATAATAATTGGGCAAGTGCCATGGCAGGAACCGACCATTCCCTTGCCCTGAAAACAAATGGCACCCTTTGGAGCTGGGGCAAAAATGAAAACGGGGAACTGGGTCTCGGAACAAACAGCACAACTGACATCATGGTTCCGACACAGGCAAGCACCAATACAGACAAGACATTCATTGCAGCGGGACAAGATTACTCACAAATAATGAATAGCGACGGCTACTTGTATGCAACGGGGATTAATGGTGTCGGACAATTGGGAGACGGGACCATTGTAAGCAGAAACACGCTGACAGCTGTTAGCTGCACGGGGCTGTCGACTGAAGAATTTCAAGCTGCCAATACCATTAAGGTATTTCCCAATCCTTCAAGGGATGTCCTGAAATTTACTTCCGGTGAGAAAATCACGAAAGTTACCCTCTATAATCTGCTGGGCCAGGAAATGGCTTCGAAATATGTAAATGACACCGAAGGAATGCTTGACCTTTCACACGTAAACAGGGGGTCATACATCCTACGCGTAGAATCCGCAAACAGCATCAAGACTGTAAAAATTGTCAAAGAATAACATTAAAAAAAAAAGAAAACCTCGCTTAACTGCGAGGTTTTTTATTGTCAGCCGATTTATTTTAAGCATTACCTAAAAAAAAACGGACAGTACGGAAACCTGTAAAACAATATAAAAAGCTGTAATTATATTTGGCGAACAAACAGGTATTTATACTGTAAAGGGAAACTTGTGCATATGTTATTTTTGTGCCTAATAAAACCGTAAAAAAATGGCAGACAGCACAAATAACCAGACATCAGAAAAAGCGAACCTCAAAGATTTTGCTTTCGGAACTCAAGTTGCTACTCCTTCCGGAGCGGCCTCTATCGAGAAAATGCAGGTAGGAGATCCAGTGCTGGCATTTTCAGCAAGGCTAGAATCGGGCAAAATTATTCTTTCGTCCAAAGACGCTAAAGTATTATACAGCGCTGGCAGCAACAATTATCATATTACAGCCAACATGATTTATATAGATTTGAATAACGATACCCGGGGCGGCATAATTTGCAGTCCTGACCAGCCTTTTCTCCTTTCCAACGGCAAATATGCCAGAGCACAAAATTTATATCCCGGACAGAGCCTTGTCGACAAAGATGGAAATGCCGTTGAAATTGCTTTGGTGAGTATAGGCCAATACATAGGCGGGATTCACGGTATTGCTACCGATACTCCTGGACTTGGCCCTGATGGCCACTTACTGTTATGCAACGGAGTTGTAATGGGAGATTACGCTTTTCAAATCGGCTTTAATTCATTAAGCCAAGATTTGAAAGAGATCAGCTAAAAATTAACTAGATCATCATTCAAAATGATTAAGCCATCCAGTCGAGTGGCTTTTTTTATTCTTGGTCTTTCACAATATAAAAACAGCCCACACCAATACCGCCGCAAGGAATGCCCAGGCGACATTCATCCTCCATCGGTACTTCCTGTCTATTTTCTCCAGTTCTTTCTCGTATCTGTCGTTTTTCATGTAATTTAGATTAAAGGCTAACTCTAAGTTAGGGAAAAAAGGACACTAGAGAACAGGCATTTTTACGGGTTTTCAAAAGCTTACTAATGAATATTTTTGCTACATCTGAAATTTATTTCGCCCAAATGCGGAAACCCGCAAGATAGCCCCACCGCTCCTACTTTTCCGCCCAAGACCCAAATGTATGGAGTTCCCGTACAAATTGACTTACTCCCCTAAAGATGGGGAATCGCTGGCAGAATTGCTCGGCAGGCACAAACAAACAATAAAAATTGAAGAGCGCAACCAAGAAGACGGCTCTCAGATCGCCGTGTGGGCTTCCAAGAGCCTTGCCTATGGCTTGAGAATATCTTGAGAAATTGGCGCTGAGGTCGAGATCTTGCCTAGCAGCCGCTGAAGCTTCTTTGGATTTGAAAAAGCTGCCTTCTTATTTTCGTCCCTAAAGGCTACAAAGGCACTCTGTTTTCTAGTCATGCTCGAAGCAAACTACCAGAGTGGCGCCGGTACCCTCAACGGCATTTATCTTTTGGACTGCTATTTTTTGGCATTTGTCAATACAGCTAGCGGAGACGGTCAAGTTGCATTACTTTAGCAGCCAGCGCAAGAGGATTATGCATACTTTTGCAAGGCATGCAAACAGTTTCACACAATTCAGAATCACAAATGAAAATTTGACAGGAAACATACTGTAGAAAAGCCACCCTTTGCGCATGCCCCAAATAGTGTCTAAATTTGTGGGGCATGGTCAAAGGGTGGCTCTTTAAAACAATTTCATTATGGTGACATTACTAATTTACTCAGTTATCATATGGTCAAGATCTATGTATTGCGTAACCTTAATTATCCTAGAAGTCTTTTCGCCATCAATGAGCTCATCCGAGGGTAAAAAAACGATGTCTTCAATAATTCCCCTTTTCGGAAGCTTTCCTGAACCAAAACATAAGATTTTATCTTCCCTGAAGAAATGTTCGTTCAGCTTTATTTTTTCCACATTCGAAAAATCCTCACTAATTTCGTCAGAAGTCCTGAAAGTAATGAAACGCTTCTTTCCTACCGGAATACCGGTAGTATCCAGTGGCGAGAAGAAGTGCAGGCATCCATCTTCAATCTTGCTGTAACGGCTTTTAGAATAATCAATACTTCCGTTATTTTGATAATAAATAGCTTGATTCAGGTATTTTCGCCCTTGAATATTGATAAAGGCTTCTTTTTTCTGTTTGCCTTGCTCTTTTGGTAAATCTTCTCTTTTATTTTCTACGCATCCTGCCAGCAGTAGGGCAAAGGCCATGCAAGCACTAGTGATTTTTATTGTATTCATCCTTGATTCTTTCTTGTTCTAAATTAAATCTCTGTTCCAATTCTCGGGCTATCTTATCCGCGTCTCGCTCTAAAACGGTCGTATCCTTAACTTTCCAGTCAACCAGCACGTTGCCCCTTAATTCGCTACCCTCTCCATAGGATTCCCTATACTTGACAACTGTACTTGATTCTTCTACAACCGGCTCTGCAACAGCTTCCACAGGCGCTTTTTTATCATTGCCAAACAAGTAATTAAAAAATTCCCCGATAAGCTTGCCAAAATCGAAAAGCGTATTGAAATCATGTCCGTCCGCTTGAATTGATCCTTTGCCCCTGTCGTTTTTAATGTCTCCACTTCCTGCTTCGGGATCTGCGCCAAATCCCCAGATTACAAGTCCGTCCTGCTCAATATTTCCTTCCTCTTCCCACAGGTTTTCCTCTTCTTCGTCGCCTATGCCCGTTTCGTTAGTAATCAAAACTTCATCAAGCTGGAACTCTGGCGTATGGATCTGATTCCCCTCCGAATCTAAAAGGTCGGTGCCAAACAGCCAATGATCAAAATCGAGATCGTCTTCGTTTAGGTCATCGTAACTCTCCATTCCCTCGAATTCGGGAGCATGTATGACCTGATTTGAAGAGAATTGATAGGCAGACATCCAGTTGTATTTTTCTGCTAGCGGATCTACCGACATGAATCTGCCTATGGCATAGTCATAATTTCTCCATTTGAAGCTATCCCAGTTCAAGCCAAAATCTTCCTGGCGCTCCTGTCCCTGAAACTCATACTTGAAAAGTAGGGGGCCTATTGCCTGTGGGGGATTTCCCCCGCCCCCGCCCGGAGCTGCTTTAAGAACCGCCGCTTTCCCCTCAAGAACGTAATTCAGCTGTGAAGTATTGTAATTTTGATGCTTCATGCCAAAAGGATAGAAATGGTTCTCTTTGGCTATCCTGACCTGATTTGATATGGGGTCGAATACAAAACCGAGCCTGGAATTTCCCAAATGGTCCCTGTAACTATACACGTACTGGAAGATGCCAGGGGAAGTATTGCTGATATACCCTTCTGATGTCTGGATGAAGGAAAGCAACTGGTTTTTATAGTGAAACCCTCCCATGTAATCGATCGTGTTGACAATAGCGTTATCAGTAAGTATTTTCCTTACCTTATTTCCCGAAGCGTCGTAAATGTAGTTAATTTTCAAATTGCCTCCTAGCAAAATTTCAACTGGAAGGTTTAGATGGTTGTACTTGATGCCGGTAATATTCTTATTCTTGTCAGTCTTTAAATTTCCCAGGACATCGTAGCTGTAATCGTTATCGGTGTTCGTGCCGTCTCGAAAGCCGGAAGCGTTGTTGCTCAAATCGGTCACTCTTGCCAGCCTGTTCGTGTTCTGCTCATACGAGTAGCCGAGATCATCGATTTCTACAACTTCCAGTGCATCGTCCAGATCGCCGTTTCGCTTTAGGGACGTTATATTTCCGTTGCGGTCGTAGGTCAGCTCCTCGTCGTAGGAGTGTCTAATTTCATTGATGTCGCCTGGTTTCTGGTATACCGCTTTTTTAAGCCGGTTCATGCCGTCGTAGCTGTAGCCGTATTTTCGCAACTTGTTGTCGTTGGCTGTCTTCCAGAAAGTTTCAGAAATATTTCCATTAAACTGGGCCTTGATTTCTCCGCCGACGCTATTTTCGACCGTGTTGTAATTGATCTTAAATGCAAATAGATCCAAAGGATCGTTTCCCTGCTGCAATCCTGCGACCTGGTTTATTTCCTTCAGCCAGCCTTTGGAATTATAGCTGTAGTCGATTTTCTGCAATGGCGTTCCAGTACCTCCTACCTTTTTAGAGATGAGCATTCCCAGCTCGTCATAGCCATTTTCAGACATTATCTCCTCCGGAAGCGTGGCTGTGGCAGTATTTATCTGGTGGGCATGCTTGGACAGCAGTTCGTTGGCAGTGAATTCGAATCTGTCAGTCAATCTGATTTCTTCATCTGCAGCCAGCCTTTTGTGCGCGGTGACCATCTTGGTCGTTTTGCCCTTGAAGTCAAGCACCATATCGGTCTGGGTAAAACCTCCGAGATAATTCTTCCGGTAGTTTCTGATCGGCCTAGCCTTGTAGTCATAAAGGACATACGAACTCTCCCCATTATAGGAATTAGAATTTTCGCATACTCTCATCCAGCCTCCTGTGATGAATCCCACCGGCTTTCTCGTAGAATTGTTGTAGTACACGTTCTGCTGCTCTACGGCGTCGAAAGTTTGCGGCCCGTTCGCAAAAGCGTAGTCATCGTAGTAGGTCGCGCGCAGTACATGAAGTCCGGCCGTTGGCAGAGCCATATTGCTGTAATTGATGCCGACTCCGTTTATCATGGTGGATGAGGCGGTCCTGGATTCATTAAAATTACCGCCCTGCAAATTTCTTTCATCCTGTAGCAACTTTCTGGAGGTCGTTGAAACCGCGCCCTGTAGCCATCCCGTGTAGGCAACCCTGTTCTGCGAATCGTACTTGACTGCCAGCCAGCCAAAGCTATTCGGAATGGACAGGTCTTCAAACGGAGGGAGTGCCGGACCTGACATGACCATCCTGTTAAATTTGTCATAGACCATGAACTGCCAGTCCGTGCCAGGTAATTTTTTTTCAGACATCCTGTTCCTTGCGTCATACTTGTATTGGAAGCAGAGTCCGTCGAGCACCGATTGGCTGATGCTGCTGGCGGCCGCTCCCGGAGGTATCACTACCGTCTCGTTTCCGAACTGGTCATGCACGTAGTAGGTATCGTGCGCTACCCCTGATTCATAGGTACGCTTCAGCACTGTCTTTCCCCTCATGTCTTCGAAAATTTCTACGGTATTGTCCTTTCCAGTAACCCAGTTTTCGTTTTTTACTACTTTCTTTTTGAGTTCAAGCGCTGGATAGGCTCCCATATCCGTCAGCGGGATATCGTAGAGCCCGCTCGACGCGTTCCATGCTGCGACAATTTGGAAACGCCTCACTTCGCCTGCGGCGTTCAGTCCGTACGATATTTTTTTTGTATGGCCGCCGCCGACATTCCAGCCGTCTCCTGATGTTGCCAGTTCCAAGGGCCTTCCAAGTTGGGAACGCTCGTAGACTTTCTCAGCATACGGATTTGCGGTCGCTTCAAAATTTGGATTTCCCGTAGAAGAAAAGCTTGGGGAAGCGTAGAACGCAAGCACGCTGGCCTGGGCATTGGTGTCGAAATTTGAGGTGGCGCCTGCCGAAACGAAGGGGAGGTAGTCTCTGGACTGCTCGCCGAAGTCCCCATATTCTATGTGCTTTACAATGTCCCTTCCTGAACTCGACTGCGCGCGGCTGACCAGCTGGGACGGCCTTCCAAGCCCGTCATAGTAGGCTACAGCTGATGAAGCCTGCTGGGGCGTAGGAGTCGCAAGCGCCATATTTGTCGCTTCTTTATATACTGTTGTCTTGATGTAATTCTGATCCTGGCTCTGCGCTGTCGAAAGCAGCGGGAGGAATACTAAAGAGGCCATTAGTTTTTTCATCGGATTATTGTTTATAATGGTATTGATGTTCTTTCAAAATATTGCCACTGTTGTCTTTGACCCATTTCAGTCGGTTCAGTTCGTCATAGATAAAAGATATTTTTTCGCCTTTTGCATCTGTTTCCGTACTGATCCCAACGAGCGGCCTGTAGGTATAAGTTGTGCATTTGGCTCCTGGCAGTGCGCTTCTGAAATTTGAGAGCGCAGCCAGCAGCGACTGCTCATTTCCTCCATTCGAGGCTACCTGGGCGGCCAGTATCAGATTTGCTGGCAGGACAGCATATTCCATGCCTTCTATTTTTGCAATCGGCTGGGTCTTTCCGTACCCCCATACTAGACAAACTTTTTCTCCGGTCTCCGTGCTATACTGAAGCAGGTTGCCCCTGTCATCGTACTTGTCGTATGTTAATTTTTTCTCCAGGGCGCCGTCGGCGTCGCTCCCCTTTCTTGAGTACATATATTTAGGAGACAGTGCGTTGGAGGTCGATAGGTCATTCGCGTACACGATTTTTTCCTCGAACAGCTTGGCTCCATTTAGGTAGCTTTCGGTTTTCAATGCGTTGCCGAGGATATTCTTCGATACCAGCTCGCTAATATTGGGCTCGCCCGAAAGCTGGCTGTCTCCAGGATAGTAGTACCTCTTTTCGGAAGTTCCCGAACTTCCAAGGCTGGCCTGGGATTTTGCCACCAAGCCATTGCCGTTGTAGGTAAATGAGGTGGCAGCTACATTTGCATTTCCGAAATCATCATAGGTTTCAACGGTTTTTTCCGAAACCAGAAACTGGCTTATCTTGATGTCTTTTCTTACTGTCACGTAAGCCTCGAGGTTTGTCCTGATATAAGTTTCGTAGTAGTTATTTTCATAAGGACTGATATAAACCGGAAAATTTGTAATGTGTGCAAATCCCTGATAGAATTTATAGCTCGTCAAGATGTTATCGCTGTACCCCAGCGTGGTCTTCTTCTGGATCCGGTTCGCTTCATCAAAAATTTTTTCCTCCAGGAGTTTTCCTCTCTTATATGAATTGTCTGTAAATACATTTGAGAAAACGCCGCTGTTTGCAATGACCCAGTCGCAAGTCCCGTCCATTCTGTACTCCGGATTTCCGCCCTGATCTACCCTGCCCGTATACAGCAGGTCGTCAAAATACAGCTGGTTCAGCTGGGAAGGCAGCGATTGCGGAGAAATTCGGTAAACTACATTTTTGTATCCTGCAAGCTCATTGGAAGTAAATTTGAACTCCGTCCTTCCGCGTCCCTGCTCCCTCTCTGTCACCCTTGAATAGCCTACATAGGAGCCGATGGTCAGGTCAGCATTCAGGTTGCTCTTGTCGAAAAGCTGCCATGAAATGCCAAAATTAGGACCGTAGGACTCCATAATGGCCGGACCGTCTACAGGATAAGAGATAGAATAGTTGAAATTGCCGTGCGTGGGAAAGCCAAAATAAGGAGAGGACGACAGCCTGCCCGATGTACTTCCGTCTTCTTTCTGGTAGCTGTAGCTGATGGTCCGCACGCCGCCTGCCCCGTCATTCAACTGTTGCTGGGCGATCCTGATGCCCCCTCCTTTAACAGCCTGTCCGAACTCATCGAATTGATTGGACTCATAGCTATACTGGGCATGCCCTCCTGTAGGGTATTCCATTTTGCTTAGCGACCATATCTTGGCGTATTCATTTGCCTGGCGGTTAAAATAGCCGGGAATGACAGTCGGGGTAAGACCGGAAACGGGATAAGGCAGCAATGATTTTTCAAACTGGTTTTGATAGTAGTACAATGTCGGAATCGGATTTGTCTGTTCGAATATAGAGGGTAGGGTCACGTCTGGCGACGCATTGTAATATCCTAGAAAGTCTACTGAGAAGGAATTCAGAGGCGGCAGCTTTGACGATTCATCGTAGGTGAATTTATAAGGATTCTTACCCGATTGCCAGAATTGCGTAAGCTTCAGCCTCTTGTACCTGTAAGTGTTCATCATGCCATCCGGATTGAATTCTCCGACATTGTAGTTGGAAGTAAAATAATCATAGGAAAAATTGAATGATTTGACAAGATTGGAATTTTTATCTCTCAGATATATCTGCGTTATGCAGTCGCCATTGTAAAGATCTGCCCTTTGCAGGGGAAGCGCGCCCGGAACGCCGGCGTTGTTATAGTTGTACTCGAGCTCGCCCTGATCGAATATTATCTTCTTTATCCTTTTTTTCTGGATGTCTATCCGTCCCATAGCATCGGAAATACTTGAGTTGTAGAAATAGGTGAGTGGATCTTCAGGATCGGGTTCCGTATTGACACTGTAGCCGAAATTCCTTTGGGCGAGCTTTTTGTCCAGTGCAACAGCAGAACCTGCGGGATGATTTGGGTTGGAGGATGTATTTTCGTAGGTAAATTCTAATTTCTTTCCAGACTTGGTATCTTCTATCATGGACACATGCCATGCAGAGATTTCTGCCGGCGATTCTGTCTTCTGGTAGCCGGTGAGCACCTGGCTTATCGAGTAGTCGCAGTCAGAAAATGTATAACGTATGCCAGCGTTAGTTGTGATCACTATGTTAAAAAAAATCATGAGTCAGGAAATTATGGTTCGGTATCCACACATTTGACTGGTTAAAGTTGCCTTTTCTCGTATCGATACGCACCTTGCTTGGCGTGGCTACGATCTTTGTCCCTTGCGGGTTGATTTCAACGGGCGTATTCATGCCGTCAAAGAAAAAGCTGGTTGAGAAGCCTTCACAGTAAAAGTGGTAGACATCAGGGATGAAATCCACGTCTGTATAGCCGCCGATGACAGCGATGGGATTCTGCCTTTGCAGGAAGTAGCCTATCTTAAAATTCTCCATTAGGGAATTGTTGAGCTTGTCTTCAGCAGAATAGCTGTTGTAGTCCGCCTGCATCTGAAGTCGTCCTGTATTGTCAAAATCGTTCGAGTGATTTACCGTCCTTGTAAGAACAGCACGTGTCATATTCCAACCCAGACCTACGTCGGAGGATACCTGGTCTACCTTTACGCCTCCCGTATTATAGACGAGGTTTACGGGGTAGGTGATGCCGCCTGACCTGATGGTGTATATCGGAATTGATACATCGAGCTTGCCGACATAGTGATTGGCACGGTTCAGGCTGTATTTTTCAAAGCTGCTTACGTCGGGGGACGATAGCGTGTATGATCTTAAATTTTGATTGTAGTCAAGCTGGCTGTTCTGCGCGTTCGCGCAAAAAGACAGCAAAATCAAGAAAAGATTAATTGGAGTATTTTTTATTTTCATCTTGTTATTTTTTGCTGGTGTGCGTCTTGATTACCTTTATTCCGTCAGCCTGCACGTTTGTCTTTACATTTATAATATAGATCCCTTCGGGATAGGCTGCCAGGTCGATCGGGATGGTCCTGTGTCCTGTTAGCTCAGTCGTCTGCAGCACCCGGCCGTTCAAATCGCTCAGCACTGCCGTGCCGCTTTGGTACGGGTATCCGATCACTATGTTGGTGAATCCGTCTGTCGGGTTCGGAAAAGTCGAAATTCCGACATTTTCTTCCTTCACCTTGTTGCGGTCGCCGACCTTTACGATCCAGAAATCGCTTTTGCCGTACTGCTTTTTCATATCTCCGGAAGGCCTCTTGTTAAGCTGCCCCCTTTGGTCCTTACCGCCAGACAGTGGATTATTCCCACCGCCCTTCCCGCCTGTTTGAGACGGAGTGCCTAGCAGCATTCCCTCGTTAGCCGCGCCTAGCTTCAGCTTTCCCTCTTGACCGGCGAGTGCATCGTTTACGCTAGTGGCAGTACTTTCTCTTGCGTCGCTCCAGGCTTCGTTTACGCTGTTACCCAATGCATCGGCTTCCCGCTGCAGCGCCTCGCCCGTGGCGCTCTGCCCGCCCAATAGATCTGAAGCCTGGGAACCGATCTTCCCCTTCCCTGACTTTGAACTCTTTGCGGCCGCCTCCCGAATCGATGTTCCCGCCAGTACGTAGCCGCCGTCTCTGACCTCCACTGCTTTCTTCAGGATGTCAACCCCGTCGCTGCCGACAGTTTCGCTCCACAGCATCTCCCCGTCGCTTTTTAATTTCACCAAGACAAAATCGTCCTTGCCTTTCTCTCTTTTTCTCGCACCTGCGCTGGCTTTTGAATCTCCACCCAGCAGAAGCGTCCCATCTGGGTTTTCAATGAGGGAGGTAAGGATATCGGTGGGGCCAAAATCATAGGTCATGTCCCATATCCGATTTCCCTGCTTATCGAACTTGAGCACCCAGAAATCAGAACCCCTTCCGTTGGGAGCGGACTTGGCCCCTGCCGCGCTTACGCCGCTGCGGGTTGTCCCGGAGGCTATATAATTCCCGTCAGCAGTTTCAACCAGCGATGACATGAGGTCCTCGCCTTCGCCTCCGAACGTTTTCTCCCATTCCAGTTCGCCGTCCTTGTCAATCTTAATGACCCAGAAATCGCCATCTCCTATATTTTCAGACTTCTTGCGGTAGCCCGATTTGTTGGATGCATCCGAAGTTTCAGGCTGTCCTGAAGGGCTGTTGGAGTAGCCGCCTGCGATATAGCCGCCGTCCGATGTCTGTAACAGGGCCGTCAGCTGGTCAATATAAGGCCCGCCGAAAGTTTTCTGCCATTTGACGCTGCCATCTGGTTTCAGCTTAATTACCCAGAAGTCCAGGCTTCCGACGCTGTTCTTGTCCTTCCACGTTTCCGGCTTTTTTTCGAGGCCATCAGGTGTGGACTTTTCACTGTCGCTGCTGCCCCCAACAATATAGCCGCCATCCCTGTCCTGCCTCACGACCGAAAGGATATCGCTCCCGGCCCCACCGAGCAGTTGTTCCCATTGCGTCTCGCCATTGGCCTGCAGCTTGATAATCCAAATGTCTTCAAATCCCCTGTATGCGATATCACTGCCTAATCCTGCCTTGGGCACTTCTTTCATCCATCCTGGCGGATGGGTGGTGCCGCCCAGGATGAAGCCGCCATCGGCGGTCAGGCCTATCGATTTTAAAAGGTCTGCACCGCTGCTTCCGAAAGTTTTCTGCCATTCGCTGGCGCCCTGCTCGTCTAGTTTCCAGAGTAGGTAGTCCAGATTTCCGATAGCGCTATCTGACTTATTGCCCGACCTGCCGGACAAGGAGCTTCCGCCGATTATGAAGCCGTTATCGGGCGTAGCTATCATGTCAAACATGTGTTCCGCATGCCTACCCCCGTAGGTCTTTTCCCAGCGAAGGTCCTGGCCCCGGGTAGCAAGTATGCCGCCGCAAGCGATCGCTGCGGTGCAAATTAAAAAATGAGCATTTTTACGCATAATATTATGGATTTTCAGTTTCTATATTTACAAATTTACTTGAGAAAAATGCTGTGCTGCCATTAGCCCCGGCACTCCCCTTGGAATCAGAAACGATCCATAGAGCGCCGGAGTCCGAAGAGCGCTCCGTGGCGCCAGCAGTCCTGCTATTCCATTCGGGTTCTCCTTTGGCTTTTACTGCTTCCAGTAAAAAGAAGGCACGATCCCGCTGCAGCATCTCGCGGCAATGTTCTGAATTTCAGCAGACTCACATCTGTAAAACTAGGAGGTATGGCGCAACCACACAATAGGTGTTTATACTCAATTTAGCCGCCCTCGCTATAATTGCTAAAGCTCAAGCAGCGAGATGTGTTCGTTTTTTAGGGCGTAAAGTATCGCCCCTATGAAGTTTTTAGAGTTTGTTTTCTCGAGAATCCGCTTTCTGTGGTTCTCCACAGTGCGGACGTTGATACACAGCTTATCAGCTATCTGGATGCTGTTAAACTCCCTGCATGCCATTGTTATCACCTCCAGTTCTCGCCTTGAAAACTTGATGGAAGGAATTGCCTGGACGAAAGTCTCTTCCTGTCCTAGAGCGCTGCCAGCAGGGGTCGCTGCAAACACGCGTAAAAAAGAGGATGTCCTGAACGCAGCCGGGGCAGCGGCAGCCAGGCTCGCAACCTCCTGGAAAGAATGGTTGCAGAGGTAGTTATCGAGTTCTTGAAGGTCCCTCATAAAGCGTTCGCTCTCGAAAAGCTTTGCGATGCCGTTCTCTGCACCGAAAAATTCCTTCTTCTCTGGTAAGGGTAGGTCCTGCAAGCCTGCCTGGCCTTCGCTTTCGGCCCCGCCGCTTTCATTAGGATCGGAAGAAGGCAGCCCTGCAGGGCCAGCAGCTATCATAGACATGGCCAAGATAGCACTGGTAAATGTCTTGTTGTTCATCAGCATTAATTTAGGTTTGGTAAATTGGGGTGCTTACTCGATAATTAGGGTCGCTCTTTCTGCTTTTTACGACCTCTGTAAAGCGCTGAACGGCGGGCTTGCTGCAATCGGCAATTGAAAACGGCTGCCTGTAGGCGGGGCAGGGAATTCACTGATTACTACGCTGTCTTTCAGTCTCATTACGCGACCAAAGTAGGAATTTATGTTGTAATATTTTACTAAATTCTTAACAACCGAAATTGTATTTGTTTGATTTATGCAGTACGCATACCTGACGAAGCAAATATTATCGATAAAATCACCTAGCCTTTATCAGCGCAACTCCACAATATCACCATCTCTTCTCCCAATGCTGGGACAGTCCGATCCTGCCTGGCTACATCGCTCCTAAAATATTTTGGCGACGTGCTGCATTATAAGGTAAAAAAAGGCCGGCCTCTTGGGGCCAGCCTCGCTATCCATATCCAAAAAATTTAAATCTGACCGCTAGAGCCCCTGGTCCATGTACTGCTCGAGGGAAAGCTTCATCTGGTCGATAAATGAGGTCCTCGTTCCCGACCGATCTTTCATCCTGTGGAAAGAATGGTGGATATCGCCCAGCGGTATGCGGAACAGGATCTGGAAGACCAAGGCAATCTTGCGTATCCCAATCTTGCCGTGCGATATTACTCCCGAGGCATGCAGGGCATAGATCAGCTCGATCAGCGCATTTTTGGAATCCGTCCAGAAAATATCCTTGGAATCTGTATTCTGAAGCAGCTGGCCTGACGCCTCCCCCGTATTTATCTTAGACACCAGATAGGCATAGGTCATCTCATTGGCAATGATGCGCGCCACCTTGGAATCGTAATAGGTCGAGAACTGCCGGTCGATTTCAAATACGTAGCTGTCAAGCCCCTCCTTGAAATTGATCCTCCCCCGCAGAAAGTAGTCGCCGTCCCGGTCGCTGCGGCCCGACCTGTAATACCGATAAAACTGGGAGCCGCACACGTATTCCTTAAACTCCTGCTTCAGTTCCTGCAGCTGGCCCATAAAAAATTTCTGGTACACCTTGCCTTCCCTTACCGGGCAGGCCGTCTCGATCCGGAACACCTTGTTGTAATACAGTAGCCGTCCCAGGATATGCGGTTTGATTTCCCTGAAGAACTCGATTTCATCTGCCTCGCATTCAAACTCATGTGCCAGGATATGGTCGTGCAAGGTCTGCAGCAGTTCGTTCAGGTACGCCGTCATCTGGCAGGCCTCGTCGATCGGATCCGAAGTTCCCTGGGAAACGCGGTCTTCCCTGATCCGGATTTCGGAAAGTATTAAACGTAGTGATTTCATGTCGATTGTTTTTTATAGTTCCACAAAAATTGGCGTTGAAGCCACCTTTGCGAGCGCAGCTGAAAAGCATCACGGCCGCAGCCGTTTCCTGTACTGGTTGGGCGACAGCTCGGCGTGCTTTTTAAAAAAGGTGCTGAAAGACGACAGGCTGCCAAAATCAAGGCGCTCGCTTATCTCCGTTACCGAAAGGTCCTCGTCGGAAAGCAGCAGCAAGGCTTCAGCAACCAGCCCCGCTTCTATGAAATATTTGACTGGGCGCCCCGTCGCACGGCGCACGGCTTTCCGAAGGTGCCTGTGGGTAATGCAAAGCGCATCCGCATAGAAATTTACATCTCGGCGCCGGCCCGCATTCGCATCAGCAAGCGCCAGGAAACCCATGGTGATTTTTTCGTCCCGGCTGTGAAAGGCTGTCTGGTTTTCGCTTTTTTTATGATACAGTGCGCCGTACTCGCACAGCAGCAGGTTCAGGCAGAGCATTACGATCGCGTCCTGCAGCGGCTGTCTGCGGCTTCCGGTGATTTTTCGGCGCAGCATTTCCATAAGCTGGACCAGCTGCCGGATCTCTGCACTCGACAGCGGAATTACCGAGACGGCCTGCGCGGTGGCTTCCTCGAGGTAGCCGATTCCGTACCTTGCCACCCTGCTTTTGACGGCCAGCGCCCTCGTGCAGGAAAGCAGATAGCAGCGCAACGGTACCGCCACAGCAGAGACCCTTGCCCCGTCCGATAGCCAGCAGAGCCTGCCGGAGGAAAGGTTCACCAGCAGCGCACTCCCTTCAAGTTCAACCTGGATTTCGCCAGACAGGACCAAGACCACGGAAAACCAGCCCGTCCTGAAAAAGCCGATGAAGGCCTCGGCCGTGCAGGCCCCCGACAGGTGCCGCACCGCCAACTCTCCCTTCCATGGGCTGTAATCTGCATTTTTCAACATCAGCTATTTTAATTCAGCGGACAGTTCGATCTTACTTCAGTATGCCGTTCTCCCTGCAAAGGGAGACTGCCGCGGCCAGCTTCAGCCTGGAGCAGAGGCTTTCCCCTTCTCCAGAAACCACCGCGGCGATACTGACAGAGGTCTCCCAGTCCTTGTCTTTTCTCTTTTTCCTCTGGACGGAGTAGCGGACAACCGAAGCGGCAGCCAGCATCACCTCTTTTTCACCAGCACTGAAAGCACTGCTTTCCAGAACGCCTGCCTCATAGGCTATGACGGCCAGCCAAATACCGTCGTAGGGATCATCGCCAATAAGCTCCATGCTGTTTGCAAAATTTAAAATACTCGCCTTGGCAGCCGCCCCCATTGCCAAGGCCTCAAGGACATCAGCTAGAGAAGAACTGCCATTGGCAAGGGCCTCAATTGCAGCTACCCTGGCCGGTAGCGGCGCATTGCCGCAAGCCAGGCCTACAGCCGGGAACGTCGCGGCCGTCGAATCGACAATTGCCGCGATCCCCGCCACGGACTGCACCTTAAGATCGTACTCCTCCAGCGCCTCCAGGATCTCATTGTGCAGGCGCCCTGCGCTGTCCTGCGGATTTGCGGGATTCGCAGCCCCTGCAACTTCTTCCCTCCCGCCATAGGCAATTATTTGGGCTCCTGCAATTTCCTCTGCCATTTCTTGCGAGCAGGAAATGCCCAGCAGCGGCAGGATCAATAAAACTATTTTAAAATTTTTCATGTGTACGTCGTGTTAAATGTTACTGATTGCTTTTTTTCTCGTCAGTTCATTTTTCACCCGGGGAAAGCTGAACGGAATCGGGTCATGATCCCTCATCGTGCTATGAATTCGCAGACAAAGCTATCTGCTAAAAACAACGCCTGCAAACCATTCCCTGCACCTTTCCTGCATTCTTACTGCACTTTTTCCGAAAACCGACAAAGCTTTTGCCTTCAGTCCTGTAGGATTTTACCCGTATTATGATTAACTTTGATATGCCCCAAATGCCTTGCAAACACAGTTTGCGTACCTAGAGATTTACCTAACACTGAAGTTCCCGAACTTCACCTACGATCCGCCTATGACTGTACGATGCCTGCTTATGGCTGCGCTTTGCTGCGTCCAGCCCCTTCGAGCCCGAGCGCTGCCGGCCCAGATTCCCGACTCGCTGGAGGGCAAGAGCTACGACTACCTATTTGAACGCATAGAGGAAAATAGCAGCGAAGCCGCGCGGTCCGCCTACCTCCGCACCTTCGTGCTGAAAGCCCAGAAAGAGCAGAACTGGGAAGAGCTCTCCGACGGCTACAAAAATTACGTCCACTATGCGCCGGACCGCCAGAAGCTGGCCTATGCCGACAGCATGGTCGCCGCGGCAAAAAGATCCAACCGCAACGAGGTGATCGGATCGGCCTACCTTTCAAAAGGCATCGCCTACTACGGGCAGAAGCGCCTGTCCGAAGCCATGGACAGCTATCTGGTGGCGGACAGCTATATCGGAAAGACAGATGACCAGTACCTCATCCACAAGACAAAATACCACATCGCGCAGATAAAGTCCTACCTGGGCTATTACGACGAGGCCATTTCCATCTTCCGGCAGTGCATTTCGTATTTCAAGAAAAAAAACACCAGGGCCTACCTCAACTCGCTGCATTCGCTGGGCATCTGCTACAAGATGGTGGGCAACCACGGCCTGTGCACGCAGACCAACGAACTCGGGATAGCTGAAGGAATTCGCACAGGAAACCATGACATGGAGCAGTATTTCCTGTTCTCCGAAGGCGTCAACCAGTGCCTGATCCATAATTACAGGACCGCCATCGACAAATTGCAGGCCGCCCTGCTGGGCATCCGTGCCAACAGGGACTTCTCCAATGAGATGGTCGGGTACTTCTATCTGGGAAAGGCCTGCTGGGGCCTCGGAGACAAGGAAAGAGCCGTGGCCTATTTCAAGAAAGTGGATGGAATATACCGCCAGCGCGGCTACATGCGCCCTGACCTGCGGGGCGCCTATGAGCAGCTGATTTCCTACTACAGGGAAAGAGGCATGAGCCGGGAACAGCTGTTCTACGTAGAAAAACTGCTCGAGGTCGACAAGAAGCTGCACCTGACCCACTCCTACCTGCAAGCAAAGATCCAGAAAGAATACGACACCAAGGAACTGCTTGCAGCGCAGCAGTCCCTCAAGCGCTCCCTAGACAAACGGAAATACAATGACCGGATACTGACCGCCGTCATACTAGCCCTGCTCCTGCTGGTCGCCTGCGGAACGGCACGCTACTACAAAAACAAAAAGGAAGCGAGAAATAAGTATGCGGCGCTGCTTCAAAGGATAGAAGCTATTTCCAAAGCAAAAGCCAAAAGCGCAGACCCTGAAAAAGCGATGAGTCGCGATGCCGAGACAGCCGTCCTGCTCGGCCTGAAGAAATTTGAAAGCAGCATGAAATTTCTGGAAAAGGACCTGACCCTGACCAAGCTGGCCAGCCACTTCAATACCAACACGAAGTACCTCTCCCTGATCATCCTCAAGCACCGGAACAAGAAATTCAGCGAGTATGTCAACGGCCTGAAGGTGGACCATATAGCGCAAAGAATCAGAAAAGAAAAGACGCTCCAAAATTATACGCACGAAGCCCTCGCCGATGAAGCGGGCTTCAGCAGCACCCGGCGGTTTGTAAACGCATTCACCGCCAATACCGGCATATCGCCGAAATATTTTATAGAGGAATTGAAGAAATCCAGAGGTGGGGAATAATGTATGCTAATTTATACAAGGGGCAACTCAGGCATTCCATTTCAATACGGCCTGCTTAAAAAAGTTCCATGTGGGATGTCAGTTAGTGTAGTGGTTTGCGCTTCTTCTGCGCAATCTAAATAGAGCTGGAAAGCTCTGATAATGGTATTTGCCCCAGATGCTCCAGCGATGATAGCGATCGACAGTCCACCCCGTCCAAGCGACCGCTAAACATTTCTTTTGAGTAAAGTAATCTAAAAACAGTAAGAATTCTAGCTGTGAACATGCTGTGTTCGAATCCTTCATCGCCCACACAAAGACAAACAACGCCATTGGATTCCAATGGCGTTGTTTTTTATACTTCACAAATTGCTTGCCTTAATTTTTTTATGGATCAATCTCAAAATCTGAAGAGAAATTTTATATCTCGTTCGTCCGGAACTCTTTATAAAATCCCGAAGGAATGATTTATTGCAGCGAAAGATTTTAATCCCATCATTTAAAATAAAATACTAAATGATTTTCTTTATTCCTGGAATTAATAAAATAAGTGATCCCAGTACAAAACTACTTAGCACTATTAATGGAGCAATAGCTAGAAGTTTTATTGCAGGATCAATAGACCAGCTTCTTACCGCTAATGTAAGTACTACAATTACAAACGGATGAAAAATGTAAACAGCAAAACTACAGCGTGATACTTTAGTAAGTAGTTTTGAATAAATATTCCAGTTTCTTTTTCCTTTAATTAATAATGCTGTTATTATCGATATACCGATCCATTGTTCCCAAACTGCATATAATAATGCCTGCCAATGAAGACCTCCGGAAAACCAAGAAGAGGGTGTGTTTAGCTTGAAACTAATGACAAAAAATAATGGAAAAAACAATAAACATAACATTGCCGATCTTTTCAGCTGTCTGCCTGTTTTTTCTGAAAGTTGATCGAACCAATTGTTTTTTGAAGCCAGTAATCCGATAATGAATAGTGCAATATATTGTGAAAAATGCCCAAGCTGAAATCCAACTGGTTCAAGAACCCATCCAACAGGAAATATAATTCTAACCAAGAAACTAATAATTCCTAATGCTAATGCAAATAATAATATGGCACGCGTGTTAGGTGCTGCCACAGGTTTGTCGAAGTTAATTTTGAATATTTTTTTTACTGCTGCATAAAGTAATGTAAAAAGCAAAAGTGCCGCCACAAACCATGTAACTCCTAAGTCAATCCAACTATCGTAACCGCTTAGATATTCAAAATAAGTGATATGATTTTTTGTAAAATAATAGACCAGATAACACATGAATGGTGTAAGGATAAAAGAATAGAATACTATAGGAATTCCTAATCTCGTTAATCGGTCTTTAATAAATTTTGAAGCTCCTTTTCTAGAATACGAAGAACCGGTAAAATAGGCTGCCAATAGAAAAAAATACCCCATAAAAAAAGACTGATTGATACTAACGAACATTGTCATAACAGCACGTGCACCTAAAAAGCTGCTTGGTTCATTATAATACCAGCCTCCCGAAGAACTGTAAGCAATTAAAGTGTGATGAAGTACCACTAAAATTGTCAGTAAAACTTTGATATTATCTATATATAATAATTTGTTTAAAGAGCCAGAATCTTCATTTGAAACAGCTGTTGCAGTTGGCATAATAAATAGGTTTTGCGTTATTTATGGCAAACGTACAACAAGAAAATACAGCCAGAGCAAGGGTTGTTACTAGCAACTAGCTTTTGTGATAAGCAACAAGCTTAGGCAATGTTTTTATTTTGAAGCTGCTGATAACAGCTATTAAAGTTATCGATTTGCTTTCTTGAAACAGGTATTTTTATGTCTGTTTCTTTAAATGATAATACATAACCCTGGGAGTTTCCAGCTACTTGTTTGATCTTATACATATTTACTAAATAGGTTCTGTGACATCTAAATAAGTGCGAGTAATCTGTTATTTGAGTTTCAAATTGAGTTAAAGAAATTCTTTTTAATTCTGTAGTCATTTGATGGCCATTCGATTTTGTTAACTCAATGTAATTGCCATCTGCTTTTGCAAAGAGTAATTGGTCCATATCCAGTAAAAAATCATCTTGTTTTACCTGTGTGGTGATAAAAATATTAGATTTTAAAACTGTTTTTTCGGGTTTAACTGTCAGCGGGGTAAATTGCAGAACAAATGGCGATCCTTTTTTTGACTCAAAATAGAAAGTTGATAATCGTAGAAAAAAATAGAAAAATATACCCGCAACAAAACAATTTCTGATTTCTTCAAAGAAATAATTCCATGACCAGTTGTTTGGATTGTTATAAAGTAAATCTCGCATCAAGAAACTTGCTGTACCAATTAAAACTAATAGCGCTCCAATTTGAATGAATTCTTCAAGTAAAGTCCATTTAGTTTGATTCTTCGTTTTTCTGAAATAATTCAATACTCCAAAATAAACAAATAAAATTATTGCCGGAGCTAAAGCATGTAAAAAACAAATAAAGAAATAATGCATTTTCAGTTCCGGATCATAAACTCCAAATGGTTTAAACATTAAAAGAAAAAGTAGAATGATAAGAAATACAACAATAGAGCTTTTGATAAGATTTTCAAACTTATATCGTTGAGGATATTCAATTTCATTCCTCAAATGTTCTGTATTGATGTAGAATCGCATATTAAAAATTTATTTTGGGAATAAAAATACAAAAAATAGAAAGCGTATAGCTTTTGGAACTATTTAGATTTGATAATATCTAAAAAAAGCAAAACACTTTGAAAAGTACTTTTATTTTTTTTTGACTTAAATGGAATATTAACTTTAAATAAAACTATTTTAAGTTATCAAAAAATGTCAAAACTGAGATCAGGTGTTCGATTGTATTCCCTGACAGTCCACAAGTTTAATTACAAATGGTTTCAAAAGCCGATAAATCTTAAAGATTTATCGGCTTTTTTGTATTTACTCGACTTCATTAGTTTTACAGATATGACAGAACCAATTTTATTTACTATTTGATATTTTATTTCTAAAAAAATTAATTTTTTATTACTTACTTTTAGCGCCGAATTTCAAACCCCAAAAATTCTGTTATGTTTAAAACTACTTGGCTGACCACCTTAATTGTATTTTTGTTTATTTCTTCTGTCAGTTATTCTCAAGACAAAATCATCGATTCCTTAAAAATTGTGCTACAGAACCCGAAACTACACGATACCACAAAATTACGTGCGATTTCGGAAACCATGGGAAATAATTACAGCCTTGATGATCCTAATTATTATTATCTGAATGGCATCATGGAAAAGCTCGCTCTGAAGAATTACCATAAAAATAATTCGCAGGAATTAAAGGAAACCTATGCCGAATATTTGGGAGAAGTCTATTCTTCGTCTGCCATAGGCGAAGAACGAAAGCGCGATTTCATCAAGGCATTTAACTACATTGACAAAAGTATTGCCTTGTATAAACAGGCAAAATCCTATGAAAATATGAATTTTGCCATAGTAACGAAAGGAACGCTCTATTCTGATATTCAGGAATACGAAAAAGCGCTTGAGTGTATGTTCATTCCGCTGAAATATTTTGAAAATTCGAAAGAAAAAAACAGTGCGAGTGGTGTGTGTTATGTACAGACCTACTTGGGACAGATCTATCTGAAGCAAAAAAAATACGAAAAAGCGATTGAATATTACAAAAAGATCAACCAATATTACGAGCGATTGCCCAAAATGACGCCTCAGGATATGCACGAACAAAGTTATATCTATGGAAATATGGGTTCGTGTTACGCATCCCTTAAGAAATATACTGAAGCAATTGCCAATTATAAGGAGTCGACAGCATTGGCAAAAAAAATCGGTGACTGGCCTACAGAAGTCAATATTTTGGGAAAGATTGCCAATGTAAAAATGAAGCAATTGAAATACGATGAAGCGGAAAAAATCTTAAAAGAGACATTAAAGTCAGAATTTCATCCGGTGACTACAACAGCCAATTATCTGAATTTAGGTGAATTATACTATGAGAAAAAAGACTACGCTCAGGCCACAATTTATCTGAATAAAGGCGTTTTATTAAGTAAGGAATATGATCAATTCGAACTTTTAAAGGAAGGATCGAACCTTTTGTATAAAGTCAGCCTTGCGAAAAACGACTATAAAAATGCTCTGGATATGTACGAATTGCACAATAAATTGGTTGATTCGAGTCAGACAGAAACTTCCAAAAATGCACTCGCGCAACAACAGCTCCAATACGATTTTGAGAAAAAGGAATTAAAGACGAAACTTACGGTGGAAAAGAAAACTGCTGTCAAAAATAATTGGATTATTGGATTATCGAGTTTACTTTTATTGATATTAGTTGGCGCTTATTTTTATTATCGAAACAGCAAACAAAAACAGGCAATTACCCTTCTTGAAAAAGACCAAATCAAACAAAAGCTGTTGGTTACACAGATGAATCCGCATTTTATTTTTAATTCTATCGATAACATCCAAGGATTGATTCAAGACAAGCAAGACAAAGAAGCGGTGAGTTATTTGACCAAATTTTCAAAACTGACGCGCCAAATTCTTGAAAATTCTAATGAAAATTATATTTCGCTTTCAGAAGAAGTTGAAATGACGCAAAATTATTTGGCAATACAACAACTTTTATACAATAATAAATTCAGCTATACAATTTCTATCGAAGATGCGATTGATGCCGAAGCTATCTTTCTGCCTCCGATGCTGACACAGCCTTTTATAGAAAATGCTATCAAACACGGCTTGAGCAACAAGGCTGAAGACGGAATAATCGCAATACATTTTTATTTGAAAGAATTCAAATTATTCTTTGAAGTCACAGATAACGGAAAAGGATTTGAAACCGATAAAAAATTGACTAACCACAAGTCATTAGCAATGACAATTACAAAAGAACGCTTGATCAGCTATACCAAAAACCAAGATTTTGTGGTACAAACCGACAATATTTTTGACCAAAATACAAACATTGTCGGAGCAAAAGTTATTTTTGAAATTCCATATATTTACGAAAATTAAGCACATTTATGTTAAGAGCAGTTGTCATTGACGATATTGAAACCATTAGAAAGAAAAATATTGCCATCATTAAATCAAATTGCCCAATATTGTTATTATTGGCGAAGCAGATTCTGTAACATCCGGAATAAACCTCATTAAGCAATTGGCTCCAGATATTGCTTTTCTCGATGTAGAAATGCCTGACGGCACTGGCTTTGATTTGCTTCAAAAGTACAACCGATCAATTTTAAAGTAATTTTTATCACGGGTTATGAAGATTTTGCAATCAGAGCTTTTCGATTTTCTGCCATAGACTATCTTCTAAAACCGCTAGATGCTACAGATTTGATGGAAGCTGTAAAAAAAGCAGAAGAATCTTTGAGCAAAGAAATCTGTACAGCGATTATCATGCTATAGGGCAGAAATTTATGAATTTTTAATTTAAAGCAAAATCATGGGCTGCCAGTCACCTTAATCCTTTAAAAACTTCAGAATTACGATTGCGTATTCGATTGCCATCCCTGAAACCATACTATTAAGATAGGAAATGGCGCCTGCTGCGCTATGGGCTATTTCCGGACAGTCGAGCGCATCAAAAACAGGCTGTCTTGCATCGCCTGCTAGGATCGGTTTTTTTTTGGCAAGCTATATTTTTGGCCTTTCAGGATAGCTATAATCGCATCTGATATTTCAAAAGCTTTTCCATTATAATTGTTGCCTAATAGAATAATTGTAAACTTTTCCTCAATATCTGAAACTAAAATTGCTTCATAATTTCCAGCCCTTCCATCGTGCAGATGCTCTATTAATTTTTCGTTCTTAAATTTTGCCTGTCCCAAGGGCGATTGCGTTTCTGGCAGATCAAATTGCTGGCCTATTTTGTAAAGTGATTTTTTATTGACTACCTTATTGTCGTGAAGACAGTTTACCCATTTTAATAAATCAACAGTTGTGAGGTACGTTCCTCCTGTTATTGGCAGATCTGTTTTATCTGGAACCAAATTGTTATTAAATCCCTTGGCAATATTTTCTTGATTTGCAAAAGGCGTCATGACAGAAGAATCCATCCTGCAAGGCTGGAAGATGAATTTTTCCACGTATGCTTTAAAAGGCATCTCTGTTAACCGTTCTACAATAAACTGCCTTAAAAAAATATTATTATTGTTATAATCGTAATTGGTGCCAGGCTTGAAATCAAGCGTGTCAATGGCCATCAGGCCCTCAAAGAGGTCTTTGTCATTTCTAATAATCTTCCAATTTACATTTGGTATGCCGCTTGTGTACTGCAATATATCTTCAATCGCCACTTGATCTGCCCATTTTGGCAATTCTGGAATAAATTTGGAAACCTTATCGTTCAGTTTCAATTTGCCCTGTTCTTGCAGCTGCATTAAGGCAGCTGCGCTGAACTCCTTCGTAATGGAGCCAATATTAAATCGGTAGCCGGCAGTCAATTTATTCGTCTTAGTGGCATCAGTAAATCCAAATGAAGCGCTGTATATTATTTTATTATTCTTTGAAACAAGCACATTCCCGTTAAAAACTCCAATCTGGCTTGACCATTTCATTAAAGAGTCAATTTGTTTTGTTTGCCTGGTTTGGGAAAATACATTATTTGTCAAAAGCAAGAGAATGGTAAAAATGGGGAATAGCTGTCTGTTATATTGCATGATTAAATTCTTGTTTTCTTTACGTTTTTTTGTTAACTGCTCCGCAGTCTAAATTCCATTGCACTGGCTGCATCCTCATTTTTTGCAATGCCTTTTCCTTTCAGATGATAAATCATCTTACCACGCCGTGCGAATCAGGAAAGGTATGTCATTATATCACCATGAGCATGCTAGTTGCTGTCTGCAAGCTTTTCGTAAGGTTTCCAATCAAAATTACTTATCTTCAAAAGCTGCTCCCCGCTGCTGAAATAAAAATTGCTGTTGGAATTGGTCAAAGCGATTCGCTTTGGTTCAATTTCCGATGCAAAAATATCAAAATCTAAATTTGTTTTTTTCAAAAACGAGTGCAGGTCAGCCAATTCAGTTTCCCCATCAAGCATGATTTTACTCTCCGCTATTTCAAATGAAATTTTACCGATACCGTACGAAAAATCAAACTGTATGCCGATAACAGTATTTTTCAGTACGGTGATCTCAAAATATAAGTTTCCAACGTCATGGCCATATAAAGCCGGACTATCTCCTTCCTCATTGCAAATCAGTTCCAGGTTTGGGATATTATCGATGCTGTCTCCAATTTTTAGAGCTGGAAGCTTGCTGTCTAAAAGCAGTGCTGCTACATTCATATTTTCGAAATAAGTAATCAAATGCCAACTTACGTTCCCGCAACTGCCGTGGCTGCGCACTTCGGCACCGGTTATTTTCTGTTAAAGATACTATTTCTTGTGAAACGTTCGCTTGGGCTGACAAAAAAATTCGCAATAGCGCAATATGCCTGTTGGCTGCTGCGGTTATTTTTTATTAGGCATTTCATAGTTTAAGTTTTGCTCTCGGAAAAAAGCTTCCAATTTTCGCCAATCTTCATAAGTGGCCAAAAACGAAGCTTCATTTATTTTTAAGTCCCCGCTATATGAATAACGGTCGCATCCAAAACATAAGTCAATATAAGACCACTTTTTCTTTTTGTAAATGAATAGCGTATGATGCGGCCAAAAGCAGTAAGCGCCATTCCAGATACTGTCATTTTTTTGCGTTGCAATAATCTCAATTAATGCCTCTTTCGACTTTAAGCCTAATTGAATCTGTTCTTTTATTATTCTCTCGTTGGGCTTTCCGTTTTTAAGCAAAGTTCTGATTATGGTGCTGCTTTTTCCCGGTTTTTGAACGGTGAGGCTTAAATTTTCATGACTAGCCATTAAAATTTTTTCAGAACCTTTTATATAATTTATCAAGCTGTCATTTGCATTTTGGGAAAAACTGAAAAGGGCGCTTAAAACGAGAAGAAGAGTGACAATTTTTTTCATCATATGATTTGGCTGAGGGTCTGTCTGCAAAGTCTTTTTTACAATAGCTGCTACCGTTACCGCGCTTCAACAACTGCTAACTTAAACTTTTTATTTTCTGTTAAAGATAAAAATTATTGCAAAGCGCCAACATGGACTTACAACAAAATTCGCAATGGCGCAAAAAGCCTTTTAGCCGCTGACCGCATAAGTGCCCGCAGTCGCTGCAATCCATTTTTTATTGCTTCTTAATTTGAGGCAGTTTTGTGTAGTCGGTCAGTCCCATCCTGTTTCCAAATGGGTCATTAAATTCAACGCTGGTTCCTGTAGCTATTTCGAAAGGTTCGCCCAGAAATTGAACTCCTTTATCTTGGAGTTCTTTATACGCTTGCTTTACATTGTCAACAGTTAGCCAAATCGCAGGCCTTGCATTTTCGCCTTTGCGCAGAATGATGGCAGGCTCGTTATCGCCGACTTTAAAAGCAACCATTCCCTTTTCCGAAAAGTCAAACTTGATATCGAGCCCGAGCTTGTCTTTGTAAAATTCTTTAGCGGCGTCCAAGTCGTCGGATGGCAGAAATAAATTGTCGTAATTGCTGATCGTGCTCATAGTTTTTCATTTTTTATCTGTGACAGGTCGAGTCCCATCTTGGCAAATTCCTTCTGTCCCTTTTCCGTGATGTAAAAGTGCTTGCTTGCGTCGCTTTCTTTAGCTATCCATTTTTTCTCAATAAATGTTTCCAGCAATAGCTCGCCAAGTTTCCCTCCGATATGCTCAAAACAGCGCTTTGCTGGCATAATGTCTTTAGTTGCAGTCATTTTTTAGTTTTTTTGCCAAAGATACTGGTTTCATGACTGGCCTGAAATGATATTTGTCATCTCCGTTTCGTCATTTATTCCTGCCGCTAACATTCCGGGGCTTTGCGTTCGGGCGGGAAACGCGGTTCAGCGAAACTAAATCGAAGCACAGAAGTTGCTATTATTACCAATCTTCCATTGAAAAACTGCCTTTATATTTTCAACTTCAGCCCGCCTGACGCCCCCCCTACTGTGCGCAGTTATTTTTTTTTTGGATTGCAGTTTGGTCGATCTTTTCTCCAAGCTGCTGTATTTTGAGCTTTTCCACTTCCCCATTCTCATCCAGAATAAATTCATACGTTATTTCTGGACGAAGCCTATTACTACAAATTTAGTTTCAGTGACAGGTTTAGCTGAATTTGCTATTTGTCCATAACCGTCCCTGCTCATAATATATTTTGCCGTACTTTCCATTATCATATGCGTAGCTTCCCGCATATTTTTGGAGAATTTTTGAAGGCAAAACGAAACGCTTTTCAAGCTTCTGGCCATAAAGTATTTTGCGACTATTCTTGCAATCAGCCTGATTTCAGAATACTGCGCACGTCCCCAATGTGTAGACAAAACTATGGCAACTGACTCCGGTTTCAATTTGCTTTAATACTTTGTCCATTCTAGGCTTTTAAATCCGCTTTCTCTTGCCCATTTGCGCCATACTGCTTCTAAAATTTCATTGTCTCGTTCTCTTGTGTGATATTTGTACGTTTGCAACTTATCATCTTTATCCCTTTCATGTGTTTCCAATATGTGCAGATCTACAAACTGATTTTTCTTGTTTTTGACCGGTGTCAAGCACATCGAAGGATTTTTGTCAAGTGCAGTTGCTATGTCCACTTTGTTGTCTTTGCAATACTGTCTAACTTTGTCAATTTCCGAACTTCCGAAATAAAACTGGTTGTTTGCTTTTTTGTTTAGGTACTCTAAATAACCATCTGTGAAAATGTAAATATGATTGTCATACTTAATGTAGGTTGTATCTACGCCGTCAGTTAAAAAAGTGTCATTTTTTACGATTGGTTCGTTTTCTATTTTTTCAATCAGCACGCTTATTAAATCCAGCCCTGTGCTTCTTCTGTCAGCATAAGTACTTTTTACTTTCCGTTCAAAGTTATCAATTTCGTAAGCCAGTCCGTTGTTTTTAAACTTACCTGTTGAATTGATGAATTTTTGTTTGTCTCCCAAATCTTTGATTTTGTCAAGGTCGATCGAAGCAATTGTTTTATCTGAAAACGAGGAAAACGAAATGGAAGACTTATCGCCAATTTTTTCGCCGGGCTTCACGCACTCATTCTTGAAATACTGCACTATCTTTTGAATCTCGGCTGTATCTTTTTGTGGTTTATTGTTGATACGACTTGACAGGTCAGAAAGTATTACGAGGTTTTGATACGTCAAATGCTTGCTTTCTGAGTCCGAGCCACAAGAAAAAAGCAATAGGATTGCCGAACAAACGATTAAAATATTTTTCATTCCGATCTTTAATTTATTAGATTGTTGTTTGACTTGCTTGTTCAATAGCCTGCACCCTGCTGGCGACTTCATCAGTGGCATAATATTCAGGAAGAAACTCAATAAACCCAGATTTATAGGCAGAAATGACGCTTCCGAAAATCACGTCGGTAAAGATTTTACCACTTGCAATTCTCGCACTGAAATCATCATAAATTGCCTGTATCTGATTCTGCAGCGCTGCATGCCTACCCTCAATTTGTGTCTGATGATTGTTGATTTCTGTTTCCAAATTGAGAACCTTTGTGTGCTGCTGGTCAATTGCTTCTTCTTTTTCTTTAACCTTGATTGCTAATGAATCTTTTTCCGAATTAAGTTCTAACATTTCTTCATCAAGGAATTGTATTTTTTTGTTTTTTTCAGCATCAACCAAATCTCTTTGTGAATTTTGGTAGGCATTGAATATTTTGTCAATTACATAATGGGTAATGATCAGGGGAATCATACCAAACATAAAAATCATCCAGAACTCGCCATGCTTCGCTACTTCCCAAAATTCGATCTGTGATTCTTGCCCTACCAGCAACGACTTTATTTCGTCTGTATTTTTAGCTATCATGCCCGCCACTACGATATCAAATATTACCAAGCCGACCAAAAACATCATTCCATTTACCCATTTGCTCTTGCTGCCAAACAGTCTTATGTTCGATAATGCAAGAGGAAAGACAAAAAATATCATGCCGACAAATCCAAAGAATGCCCCTTTTTGCCTGAATATTTTCACGATAGCATTTGCATCAAAAAGTTCGGGCAAGCCTGGATTTACACCGGCTTCCAAAGAAGCCCTTATCACATTGTACTCAAATAATACCTTGTAAACTGCTGATGCAAAAAAGAAAGAAAGGTAAAGAGCAAGAATCAACAAAAATAAGACTGATAAGATAGTACCCAAATTCCAAAACTTTTTTACAACAAATGACTGTTCTAATATTTTTCTTTCAAGTTTGTTTTTTTCTATTTCTTTATTGATCTGCAGCAGGCCCTTTTCTCCGGTTTCAGGGTTGCCCGAATCTAAGAGTGTTTTTTCTTGTTTAATTTCAGAAATCTTGTCGGTAGCCTGTCTTTTTTCCAACTCATTGCTTCGTTTTCCAATCACTATTTTTTCCTGTTTCTCTGTTTCCAAATTCGTTTTGGTGCTTTCGTAGGCAGCAGAGACGTTAGAAGTCAGGATATTTTTCTTATTTCCCAGACCTTCGTCTGTGGCATACGTCTTAATTCTTTCTTTTATATTGTTATATTCTGTGCGGAAAATATCAAGACTGCCTTTGCTTTCTGTTGAATTTTCATGGCCCTGCTGCCTGTATTTTGCTGTATCAATCTGTGCAGCTGAATAGACAAGGTCGTGCAGGCGCTTGGAAAAAGTGTCGATGATATTTATCGTTTGAACTTCCGTTGCTTTCATTTCTGGCCTTGGGATTGGTGCTGTTTCGTTAACGGCTATACGGTTATCAATGTTATATTTTAGCCGTTCAAATTCCGACTGCATTTGGGAATAAGAGGTAAGGTCGTCTGAAATCGTAATGTTTTCAACGTTGTTGGTGCTTGCGTTTAGAGAATAATTGTAAGAACCGTTAATTGAAATTCTGTTGTCAATCAGGGAAAATTTATGATGCATTATTCCCCGTGAGTCTCCAGTTTCAAAAGAGTGGACGCTAATGCCCGCACCTTTTAGCATTAGCTTTACCGTTTCGTTTTGGGCGTTTGAGGAAAGTATGATATCAACCGTTATATTTCGGTTTTTTGCTTCGACGATTGCCATGGCTATGTCTCTGTCCGTGAAATAGGCCATTGCGACATAGACACATTGCTTGGCACTGTTGATTTCGGAAATGATCCTCTGTTTGATTTCTGTTCCGTTGGTTATAAAGTCGTTCATGTTTTTTTGTCCTTTTTTTGTTTCTGTCTAAACGTGTCCGTCAAGCGTTGCCGACAATTCACGCATATCGCCTAAATCGATCACTTCAATTTTTACAATAGTACACAAAAAGTAAGCGCTCAAATTACGGTTTCCCGTAATTCTTAAAAAAATCTTAAAAAAAACCAAAGTAACTGGTTTACTTCAGCTTGTCAACACGTATAAATACCTGTTTTTCGATTTCGTGAAAATAAAAAAAGATGCCTAAGCTTCTTTTAAATTTTGAACAGTTTTATTACTTGTCCATACCAGACCTCCAGTCTAATTTTTAGCAACAAAATCATTAAGCCTTTTTCTGATAATGAAACCACTGGCTTCTGGCAATCTTATCAATTTATGAAAGCTTCTTTAGTTTTAGAACTTTATATATCTTCAAAAATGCAGCGCAAATCCAAACCACTCTTTAAAGTTCGTACTATTTACACTCCGCTAATCTCGGATAGCGCTGTATTTATGATAATTAGCTTTTTGGCCGTGTCTACTTAATCACTGTTGATTAGGTCATTTTCATCATAGTTTTACCATACTTTATAATTTATCAAAAATAAGTTTATTCATTCAACCCAATTATAGTTTTCAGCACTAAAAGTGATCGATTGGCATTCCCAGCATTAAATTAAGAGCGCATTACTCTCTTTGATTACTCAAGGCACTTTGTTTTAATACAATCCAGTTATCTAATAATACTGCAGCGCCACAACTATCCAAATTAAGATGTAGGGATTGTGCCATTGGTGTAGCAAGTTGATTTTATTGATTTTCCTCTCTCTGCGAAGAATCCATACTATCGGAATATGCCTCAAACAGCTATAGGATAATAAAACCTAAAAGTAATTTCAGTGCCATTCGCGCAGATTTAATTGTTGAAAGCTACTGAAAAATGTATATAAAATCGGCTTTAAAACCCTGTCTGTAGCAGTCGACTAAAAATTCTAATTATATTTTCTTTTCTTATATTAGCCTGGTTTTATATACCTATCCTTACCATGAGCCTTCCTCCTTCTCACAATCTTCCCATATCAAAACTGGCCGCCTCGTTTGCAAATACCTCAGCCACCTATAAATTTTACTGGCTTCTGGGACTGGTAGAGCTGGCAGAGGAAGGACATACGACTTTCCTGAAACAAAAGCTTTTCGCCAGAATGATAGGCAATGCTTGGTATACCATAAATTATTTCCATGTATCGTTCGGCAGGCAGGATTTGATACAGCTGGCGGTGCAGACAATACTCGAACAGGAAAAGCTGACAATTGACTGCAAAAAAGATACGCTCTTGGCCGTCTTGGAAAATTCTCCAATAAAGCGCACTCAAAAAGCACTGTCCCATTTTGATAAGAATGTGCCTCACTGGTTTCTTACACCTTGGTTTGGCAAGTCAGCTCGAGAAAATGACAACGCACACCGCAAACGCATCTATAGCCTATCGCAGCATTTTGAAAACGACTGCCCCTATGCGCTCTATGATGAACGTATTGTCATCAATCCCAAGTGGACAGACTACCTGCTGACCAATGCCAAGGTACTGAAGGATTTTATTTATTGGAACCTTACTTTGTTTTTACAGGTTCGCAATCCCAATGTACCTGACATTGCCAATAAATTGATAAGGCCGCCGTTCAGAGGCTCGCTTACCAGCCAGCGGAAGAATTATTGGGATATCGTGTTTCAGGAATTGGGTACTGTCAAATGCATCTTTACCAATTCCTCCTTAACGGCCGATAAATATGCCTTGGATCATTTTGTCCCCCATGCCTTTGTTTCGCACGACCTGATCTGGAACCTGGTCCCGATTGATAAAAGTTTCAACTCCATAAAAAGCGACAAGCTCCCGCTACTGGAAACTCATTTTGATGGCTTTTTTAAGTTACAGCAGTCAGCCTTTGAAATCGTAAACCATCATAATCCAAAAAACAAATTGCTTGAAGAATATGTACTGCTATTTCCTGATTTGAGCAGTGGCAATGGATTCGACTATGTCCGCTTTAAAGAAAACATATCCCCACTGCTTACGATTGCGCATAACAATGGATTCGGATACCTCAATCTATAGCAAAAAAGAAAATTGTATTTCTGCATCTCCTTTTTGCCAGCGTTTAATCATAAAGCTCTGCGTCTAAATTTCGAGGTTCAAAACAGCGAACCGCAATACCCGTTCTGCGGAACAGTAATATTTTAACCCTTTTCCGAACCACCTGATAGTTCGGATTGACTATTATGACTTCCCGAATTGTTTTGCTGCGTGCAAATGTCCCGTTTAGCAACAGGCTTAGTTCTGCATCCAGCGGATCAAGCGAAAGACCGTAAAGGATAATACTGTCAGCTTCTTTCAGGAATTGAAGCGTTGCAAAGTGCGCATAGCCTACTTTATCATTTTCAGCATCGCTGCGGTAGTTTTCCATAGAAGTTTCAGACGGCAAATAAATAGTTTCATACGCCTCGATGCTGCCGTGAATATGAAAAACTTTAGCGCTTTCAATATCCTTATACTTTCTCTTAATCAAGCGGTCAGCTTCAGCATCTATCACCGTATCCCAGTTTGTCGAGACAAAACCAAATAAATTACTTGGCTCTGCAAAAACAAACTTTTCCAACATGGCCTCAAATTCCTTTCTGGGCTTCAGCAATCCAGCTTTTTGGGCATATTTGAGTGAATCGCAGACGACGTCCTTCATGCTTTTGACTAATTCCTGCTCTTCTCTTAACTGTTCAGTACCATTGGGCGACTTAGAATACAGCCTCATGGCACAGACAGATTTTGCAAATAAAAAGTTGGCCGTATCCGAATCGGTTTCATCTCCACTAATTGCCCTAAAACATTTAAGCACAGGCTCCCATGCATTTTCAACTGCTCCTGCGCCCACAAGGATCGCTATTTTAGCGTGTTTAGTTTTCATAAAATAATCGCTTTAAGTAGGGTAAATCACCAAATTAATCAATAACTCAATATTTCTAGTTTTGACAATTTTAAAAGCTTATTAAAATTGTCATATAAGAGATTATTTAAAACTATGTGCTGGATCTATACCGTCACAAATTTTATTTTTGTAATTTCTGCATCTGTCTTGATACGGCTTTTCTGCCATTATATACGATGCCATAAAACACAATCTGCTACTTTAATTCTTTTATAAACGGTGCGAATGCATTTTCAAATTTAGGCAGATTAGAAACTAAAAATGTGTTCATGGTTTCCCAGTCAGATTCATTATAAATATTAACGCCTTGATCCTCTATTTTGATGCGGCTCATTTTATTATTGGGTAGTTCTTCCCAAACTAGTATGCTTCCAAAAGACTGCTCTACTGCTTCTTTATTTTTATATAGTTTTTTAAAATAAATTTTATTTGTCTCCTTGCTTGAATTTAGAATAGTAAGTTCGATTCTTACATAAGTCTTAGATATTACAAAGGTGTAGGAAACCCCCGCGATACCCGCTCCAGTGCCTAACCAATGATCTTTCGTCGGATTTACATTAGAAAACAAACTGGTATTTTCGAGCAATGGTAACAGCTGTTGCCAATACCTTTTTCTGACATTAAAACACGTTGGTTCTAATCCGTCCTCCGTTTCGGATGCAAATTTGATAAACAATTCGTTTTCCATTTCGAATAAGGACAGTAGTTTTTTTAAAACACTGAATTTAGAATTGCTATCTATATTAAATTCAGCAAACCAGCCATTGGCAATCTCTTGGGCTGATCTGAAATCAGAAGCATTTCGGGTGATCTTAAAAAAATCTTGATTGCTTACTAATAGCTGGGAGTTCTTTTCGTACAGGCTTTTAATTATATACAAATACATTTGGGCAATGACCGATTCCTCAACTCTTGTATTTTCAAAAATGAAGTATTCCAGTTTTTTATTTCTCGGACTGTCGGCATCAAAAATATTCTGTTCTTCTGAATCGTTGCTTTCTGGAAATATCACATCCGGGTACTCCCAAATTTTCAAAAAGCGCTCATAAATAATATTTAAGCGCCCTTCATAATTCGAAACGTTCCAAGCATCAAGAGATTTAAGATAGGAGTTTAGCCATAACCTGCTATAGTTGTAGCCCTGCTCCTTTTCATCATTATTCATTTCTTTTTTGGCAGCAAAAGATTTGTTACCCAAGGAACCATTATTGCCAGACAGGGTAAGGTTCCCAATCGTATTTAGATACTTTTCCTTAAATAGGAAATAGTCTTCTTTTGGTAGATCGGTACTCCAATCCTCATGAGGATTTCTCGGAAAGATATGCTCAACCGTTATGTCCTCACTGTTGGTATCGACATACTCCCTGTTATTATAATTCTCCAGCAACTCAAAAAGATAATTTCTGTTTTTGGGCTGGGTATTGTACAGGTCCTTATCCTTTAATGCCGTTTTTAAATCCTCATTGGTTGGGAATTTGGCGCTGCCTTTCTTTTTCAGCAATACCTTTGCCAGAGAATCAAAGTATTCCTCTTTGTCTATTTCCGAATAAAGGCTCATAAATATCTTATTCAGTGCATTGGTCGGTAAGCCAACTATAAATCTTCTCCAGGCATAGCTCTGGATCAATCGCAATATCTTGATTAGGTCATTTTTATCCAAAAGTCCAATTTCCAAATCTTCAAAAACCTGAAGTAGGAAAGGGTACGCTACATTTATCTCCAATCGGTTGATGTATTCCAATTCTTTCCTGATGGCACTGTCAGAAACTGTCGATGGATTGATCAGCTTCTTATAATGAACAGATAATGATCTTATATTTTCGAGCTCTTGATGATAGGCCTCCTCTTTTTTATTAGAATACAGGCTTTTAAACTCCGCGTATACCTTGTTTTTATTGGGTATTTTTTTGTTGCGAAGTGTGAGGTAATCCCTTATGAACTCAGAGACTAGTGAATTTTGTTTGACAATATCCTTTGCGTTCTCTTCAATGGGACCCCAAATGTTTTCAAATATCCTGTTTTGATCCCTTGGGGATAGATCCATCAGGATAAAGTTTCTAATCAGGTCGGACTGGGATAAATCCAAACCCGTAGAGTTCAGGCTTTCAAATATGCGCTGCGGGTCATCCTTACCCCGCTCTAATGAAATCTCTACAAATATCAAGCGGTTTAACCCTCTTAGAATTATTTCAAAATTGTATTCATTAATCACACTTCTAAAATAATTGTAGTTCTCAATAACATTCGAATAGTGGTCAAAACTTTTCTCTGTCCCCAGCATGATAGCTTTAAATGCCAGTGAGTTGGTATCGGTCTGTTTTAGCTTGAGCTTGCTCGATTCGTTTTGGACATACTGATTGGTCAAAAACATATTGTAAAGGCGTTCCGCATCCTGTGTCCGGCCATTTTCTTTTGCAAATCGATAT
>Ga0247817_10000118_pt1 | contig 59828 bp, 47 predicted proteins | sample UWRJL212509R1_FD_178010 | JGI IMG/M metagenome (GOLD analysis project Ga0247817, IMG submission 178010) | Plant litter microbial communities from Arlington Agricultural Research Station in Wisconsin, United States - UWRJ-L212-509R-1 | ecosystem: Environmental > Terrestrial > Plant litter >... | reverse complement strand
CCGCTAGAAATCAAAATCTTTGAAAAGGAAATCAACACCGTTTTATTGAAAGAAAAAAATGCAATGGCTTTAAACAACAAAAAGGAAGTTGCCAATTTTTTCAAAACCGATTTAGATAAAAACAAAGCAAAAATCGACAGCTTAAAATCTGAAATTTCAAAGAAAGAAAAAGAAGTCAACACGCTTTACCAAACCTACATCACAGAAGCAGAAGGAACTGCAGGAACAAAAAAACTAGGAAAAGGTCCGGTTTTTAAGGAGAAAATTGCAAAGCATGATTTGGCAAAAACCGAATTAGACACCTTGCGAAAAGCAAACCTTGCAAAAATTGCCGAAGCTGAAAAACTATCCACAAAACTGCAAGCTGATTTAGACAAAAAAGTGACTGAAACACAGCCAATCATCGACGGTTTTGACGGTTTGATGGCTAGAATAAATGCTTTGGACAAATTGCCTTGGCTGCCTTCTTTTTTTATCATGCTGTTATTCTTAGCAATTGAAACTTCACCAATCATAGCGAAATTATTATCTCAAAAAGGTGAATATGATTTTAAGATTGAAGATTTAGAAACTGCCATGAAAGCCACGCTGGCGCAAGACAAATACCAGCGCGATTTATTGGTAAAAACAAGCGCCTTGATGCACGATAAAGTCTATGAAGATATAGCGTCTGACAAAGATTTGTATAATTTACAAAGAAAAAAAGCCACCGAATTATTAGAACTGCAGGCGCATAATTTTGTGGAAAAGCAGAAAAAGACTTTTTAAGTCGAAAGTCACAAAGTCCTCCAAGATTATAAATAAAAAGTCGAAAAGTATTGCATTCTGCTTTACCTTTCGACTTTTGACTTTTAAACTTTTGACTAATTTACATATGACTCAAAATCTCCTTTTTCAAAGTATCATATTCGCCCTGCATGATCAGTCCGTTGTCTAATAATTTCTTATAATTCTGAAGCTTTTCGAACAATTCGTCTTGGGAAAGATCTTTTAACAACTTCTCTTTTGACTCTGGTTTTTCATCTGGAAACTGCTTTTCATCACGATAACCTGATTGTGAAACCGGAATAATTTCTGCATAATCGGTTACTTCTTCTGTCTCCACTTCTTCTACTTCTTCCACTTCCGGTTCTTCGATTGTAACAAAAGTCTCTGGAAAAATATCTTCTTCAAGGTCTTGCTCCAAGAATGTTTTTGACTCTTCTAAAACAGGTTCTGCAACTTGCGCCAATCCATTTTTCAAGATATCCAACTGCTCTTTTGCAAAAGTATTTATCTTTCTCGCTTGAGTTTTCGGGATATAGTCGATTGAAATCGTCAGGTCGGTTTTAGTCGTAAAAGAGAATTCTGAACCCAAAATATTTTCTTTTACAAAAGTACCTGAAATATCATCCCAAGTATAATCGGTAAAATCCATCGAAAGCCCTAGATTCTTCGGCTTGCAGATGATGATTCTTTTATTTGTCAAAACTATGCTGTCTGGAAAAACGTTGATTGCTGGCTTTTTCTGAACGCCAATATATCCAATTTCTTCGTTTTTCATTAGCAAATCCGTTAATTTTGAAGTGATTTTATCCACCGCTTTCGGATCTTGCTCTTCGTTTAAAAACTTTTTGATGTGTTCGTTCATTTTTTTATAAGTTTCTGAGTTCCTAAGTCACAAAGTTGTTACGTTTTTCTCTTCACAAAAGTAATACCTAATTTTCTAATTCGCTAATTCGCTAATTTCTAATTGCAATTTCTTCGTAAGGCTTTTGAAAACCAAATCATAAGAATGGTCAATCAATTCCCGCAAGAATTTGTCAGAAACATCGCCGTTTATGGCAATCGTATTCCAATGCACTTTGCTCATGTGAAAACCCGGCTTGATATCGTCATAGTTGGCACGAAGCTCTTCAGCGCGCTCTGGATCACACTTTAAGTTGACCGCAGGCGTGCCTTTTTCCCAATTACTTAGGGACGAAAGCGCAAACATTTTGCCACCGACTTTAAAAACCAAAGTATCTTCATCAAACGGAAAATGTTCTGTCACGCCCTTTTTTGAAAGACAGAATTCGAAATATTGCTGGATGTTCATTTTTATATTGAAAGATTTAAAGATTAAAAAAATTAAAGATTCCAACCTTTGAATTTGATTTTTGAAATTACAAAATTTTATACAAAACAGGTTTACTAGGGGACGCATCATTTTTGAAGGAAGCAATTTGCAGATTCAACAAGTAACTCCCATCTAAAATTGTGTCGTTTACATAAATCAATTCTGTGATTGTGGCGTCTAATCTTGCGTCTTCGTTTAAAACATTGACCTCTTTCACATTCCAAAACGCTTTGTGCGCCAATAGTTTTCCTTCGTCTTTTTCTTTATCGACGCTGGGCAAATCAATCAGCAAATGTTTGACGCCGCTTTCGCGTAAAAATTTCGCAGCATTTTCATCCAAATAAGGCGGATTTGTATTGGAATATTTCTTGGAAAGCTTTTCTTTTAAATTTGGCAAAGTTCTGATTACAATCGCTTCTGGAGATTTTCCTTCCAAAGCTTTTTCAACCTGATTTTTTGTAATTACCAAATCTTCGCCCTGCACTTCTGGCGTGACCGAAATCAATGCCGCAGTGAAAAAAAACGTTTTTAAAGTGTCATTGATGCTGTAAAATTCCTTCGTGATATGCCCCAAACATTCGGTATGCGTTCCATGTCCGTGCGGGTTGAAGAAGATATTATTGAAATTGGTGGAAGAACTTCCCTCTGAAACTTTCCCGATCCACTCGCCAAAACGCACAGGCTCAATCTCTGGTTTTTCAATGTACCACGCAATCGGATTTTCATCGGTATTGGTCAGCGTGATAGAAATGTCGATCGGTTTTAAAAAATCAACTTCAAAGGTTTGATTGTTGGAAGTAAGGGTTGCTTTCACGTAAAAAGTTTTTTATTTCAAAGCTAACGAAAAAAGCCTTGCGAGAAAAAGCTTTGCGGAACTTTGCGAAACCTTTTTGCTCACTTTGCGTTTAAATTCTAATGCAAAGAAAAAAATAAAAGTTTCGCAAAGTTTCGCAAAGCTGTGAGTTGAATCTTTGAATCTATTAAAACGAGCGCTGATGCACTTTGTAGAGTTTATGAACCTCTAAAATTAGGCGTTGAAGCTGTCAGAATGCCCTTTGAAGTTCTTAGATGAGCAGTTGATCTTGTTAGATTGCTCGCCGAAGTACTTAAACGGCTCGTTGAAGCACTTAAATGGCTTGTTGAAGTACAATTTACTGATTCTAATCAAGTTACAGCCATATTGTAAGTAAATACACCATCAGAAAATAAAGGTCAGGATTGTGGGCGGCAGTTTCCTTTTATTCGTCACGCAGCACAAATAAATCACTGGCAATTCCATCGGCTAAAAACTTTCCTTTTCGTGTAGTTTTCATAGTATTTTCAACAATCGAAAGCAGATCATCAGCAACAAACTTAGCGGCCTGCTTTAAAAGATAATCCAAGAATTTTGTTCCAAATTCCTCTTCAATTCTGGCTAAGGAAACACCCCAAATAGTTCGCAATCCGGTCATAATATATTCATTATACCGATCTTCCTGCGATAAAATTTCCACTTCACTCGGAAGCTTATCCTCTTGGATTTCCTTCAAATAAATCGAATTGTTTGCAATATTCCAGCTTCGGGAAACGCCGTCATAACTGTGTGCTGAAGGTCCGATTCCCAAATATTTCTTGCCAAGCCAATACGCAGAATTATTTTTTGAGAAGTAATTTTCCTTGCAGAAATTCGACAGTTCATAATGTATAAATCCGTTTTCTTGCAAGGTGTCCACCAAAATCTGGAAATGTTCCTGCGCCACCTCATCTTTAGGTTCTGAAATTTTTCCGGTCTGGATCAGTTTTTTCAAGGCCGTTTTTGGTTCTACAGTCAACGCATAACTTGAAATATGGGGAATCCCAAAACTCAAAGCCGTTTCAATATTCTGCTTCCACATTTCATTGGTCAAGCCCGGAATTCCGTAAATCAAGTCAATCGAAATATTGTCGAAATATTTTGTGGCTTCCGCCAAAGATCTCTTCGCTTCTTCGGCATTGTGCGCTCGGTTCATCAGTTGCAAATCTTCTTCAAAAAAAGATTGAATTCCGATGGAAAGACGATTTATTGGCGAATTAGCTAATTCGAAAATTCGCTCATTTGATAGGTCATCTGGGTTGGCTTCTAGCGTAATTTCTGGGGTTTCTGCTACTTGAAAGTTTTCATAAACCGCATCAATCAAAAATTTTATTTCAGAAATCGTCAATACAGAAGGCGTTCCTCCACCGAAATAAATCGTTTCTACAACATCTGTGATTTCACTTTTTCGCAGCTGCATTTCTTTGGCCAAAGCCAAAATCATCTCGTCTTTCTTTTTCATTGAGGTCGAAAAATGAAAGTCGCAGTAATGGCACGCCTGCTTGCAAAACGGAATATGGATGTAAATTCCTGACATGCTGCAAAGCTACAACCTTAAAAGGAATATTTTATACTGTAAAAATCGTTACTTTTTCAGCTCTTCAATAGAAAAGTCGGCGAACAAAAGTGCCTCGTCACGAAGCTGTTCTTTGCTCAGTAAGCTTCTGTAAATCCCCCATTTTGGTCGGATTCCTTCGGCTTTGTCGCGCCACATTCTCAGGCTTTGGTTTTTATAATCGATCAAGACTTTTCCGTCATCGATTCTTTTTAAGGTGATGCTGTATTTTCCGTCTTCGCCGTAAGTTATTGTTTCTGTAGCTTCAACCCAGCGTCCTTTGAAAAGTGCCAAATCTGCCGAAGCCATTTCTTGCGAATCGGTGCTGTCGGCGTGCATTACTTGCAGTTTTTCATTTTTTCCGCCACGCGTAATTAAGGAAACTACCGGCATACTTTCGTGAGGCCCGCCATACGCTTTGATTTGGTGGATATGCGTGAATTTATTTGACGGCTGAAAGCCTGAATCGAGCTTGAATTTCCACTTATAGACAACGGTTTCGCCTGCCGTTCCGATCAAATTGTCTGGCGACTGGTTGTAGGTTTTGATTTCGTTTCTTTGGCGGTCGAATTTCTTGCAGCGGTCATTGTCTGGAGAAACATGAATGTGGAATTTGAAGACATATTTCTTTAATTCTGCGTCAAAAACTTCCTCGATGTGGCGCCCGAATTTGTCATGGATGCAATCTGGCGTTTCTACCGCTTCATAGCCTGGCGCAAAAACGCTGTTGATTAATTCATACGTATTTCCTGGGCCGTCAGCTGTAAGTGTCGTTGCCTGTGCAAATGTTATTTGGGTGGCTAACAAAAGTGCGAATTTTATAATTTTCATAAACGGATGCTTTGATTTTAAGGAGCAAGAATACTGCCAATACTGGATTCTTCAGATTGCTTTTATTTTATTTTGAGGAACTTTTCGGTTGTTTCTTCTTCGTTATCATAATTGAAATTGGCTGTATAGATTCCTTCTGGCAAGCCAGAGAGGTCTATATTTTCAGGTTGCACGTTGGTTTCCTCAAAGACTATTTTTCCTTGAAGATTGGTGATTGCCAGTCGCTTCAAGTTGTCTTTTCTTTTGAAACTTAACTTGTCTTTTACAGGATTTGGGTACAAAAGGTTGTTGGCAACAGCTTGATTTTCTTTGGCAGAAAGCATCGCTACTTGCTCAATATAAAAGTCTGCGAAAAGCACTTCTTCGTCGCGAATCTGCTCTGGGCTTAAAATACTTCTGTAAATTCCCCACTTCGGGCGGATGCCGTCAGCATTGTCGCGCCACATTCTGATGTTGTTATTTGTATAGCTTAAAAGTGTCGCATTGGTGGCCACATTTTTTAAGGTGATCTGGTATTTTCCGTTTTCTTCGTAGGTAATTGTTTCGGTGGCTTCTACCCAGATTCCTTTGAGGAGGGAAAGATTGGCGGTGGCTTTTTGGACAGAAACTAAGCTGTCGGAATGCATGATTTCCAGTCTTGGAGTGCTTCCGCCTCTGGCGATAATTGAAACTACCGGGATGTCTTCATGCGGTCCGCCGTAGGCTTTTATCTGATGGATGTGGGTAAATCTGTTGGAACCTTGAAAATTAGCATCTAATTTGAATTTCCATTTGAAGATGAACTTTTCTCCGTAAGTGCCGATTAGATGTTCGGGTGACTGATTGTAGGTTTTTATTTCGTTACGCTGGCGGTCAAAGTTGATACAACGGTCATTGTCTTGAGTAGCGTGGATGTGGAACTTGAAGACGTATTTATTTAATTGGGGATCGAAAACTTCTTCGATATGGCGCCCGAAATTTGTGTGGACGCAGTCTGGAACTTCAATGACATTATAACCCGGAGCCAAAACACTATTGATTAATTCGTAAGTGTTTCCTGGACCGTCGGCGGTTAGCGTTGTTACTTGGGAAAAAGAAATTTGGCTTAGTAAAAGCAGTGATAATTTTAGTATTTTCATAATCAAGCTTATTCTTTGTGTTGAGTTCTAACGCAAAGTGAAAGAAGGTTTTCGCAAAGCTTTGCTTTTAATTCTTTGTGAAACTTTGCGAAAATCTTTGCGTGGCTTTGCGGTAAATTCAACATAAAGTGAAAGAAAACATTCGCAACTTCTTGCCAATTGCCTATTTACCTTTGCCTACTTTTATACTTTTTAAATGACGCAACAGCTTGTCTTGTGGTTTCTTCAATAGCTTTGTAGTCGAAATTGCCGTCGCTGTTTTTTACGAAGAGCTGGGAGCCTAAGCCTACGCAGTGTGCGCCTGAAGAAAGCCATTCTTTTAGATTTTCATCGGTTGGTTGCACGCCGCCTGTTGGCATTATGTTTGACCACGGGCACGGTGCTTTCACCGCTTTGATGAATTCTGAACCGCCTACTTGCTGGGCTGGGAAGATTTTTACAATGTCTGCGCCAAGACTTTCTGCGTAATTGATTTCAGTCAATGAACCGCATCCGGGCATCCACGGAATTTTTCTTCTGTTGCAGGTGGTTGCCATTTCTGGATTGATAATTGGGGCTACTACGAAGTTTGCTCCTAATTGGATGTATAGCGACGTGGTTCCTGCATCTACAACTGAACCGATTCCTAAGATTAATTCAGGAAGCGTTTCTTTGGCGTAAGCCGTTAATTCATCAAATACTTTGTGCGCGCCTTCGCCTCTGTTTGTAAATTCAAAAATCCTTACACCGCCGTCATAAACCGCTTTCAGAATTTCTTTGCAGATAGCAACATCTTCATGGTAGAAAACCGGAACGATTCCGATTTCATTGATCGTATTTAAAACCTGCAATTTTGAAAATCTTGCCATTGTATTATCTTATTAATCTTCCGGAAGTGTTGCCTTCCGCAATTTGGTTTATTTCATTAAAGTCGGCCAAGTTTGCATCGCCTTCAATCGTGTGTTTTATGGCACAAGCGGCGTTTGCAAAAGCGAGGGTGTCTTTTTCTGCGTAATTGTTCAATTCTCCAAAAATGATTCCGGCAGCGAACGCATCTCCTGTCCCGATTCTATCAACGATGTGCGTGATTTCGATCGGTTCGCAGGTAAACATATTTTTGCCGTTCCACATTCTGGCTTCGATTTGGTGCCAAGAAGCATTTTTGCCGGTTCTGGTCTTGTCATAAATGTTTTTCAGCTTTGGAAAGGCTTCCTTTAAAGCAATGCTTCCTTTTTCGAAATCATTATCCGATAAGGAAAAATCTGTACCTAAAAGCTCGTTGAACTGCTCTGCTCCTCCGATAAAAACATCTGATAAAGCTACCAAATCCTTGAGGACATCGGCGGCATTTCTGCCATATTTCCAGAGCCCGTTGCGGTAAGCAGGATCACAGGAAACGGTAACGCCCATTTCTTTGGCCACCATCAAGCCTTCTTTCAAAGCTAGGAAATTATTTTCAGAATGACCTGGCGTAATTCCGGTCCAGTGAAACCAATCAGCATCTTTGAAGATGGCGGCCCACGGAATAGAATTCGGTTCCATAGCACGAAAAGCCGAATGATTTCTGTTGTAAGAAATGACTCCGGAACGCACTACAGCGCCTGGTTCTACGAAATATAATCCTAATGGTTCTTCTCCTTTTTGGACAAAAGAAGTATCGACACCGCTGCTTTTTAGGTTGGAAATGGCGGCGTTTCCTAAGAAATCATTGGAGACACGGCTGACGTGAACGGACTGGCATCCCAAAAGGGAAAGAGAAACCGAAACATTTGTCTCGGTTCCTCCATAATAAATTTCAAGCTGGTTTGTCTGGGCCATTTTTTTGAAACCCGGAGGCGTCAGCCTGGCTAGTATTTCACCATAAGTGACTACTTTCTTCATTGTTTTGTATTTCTTATTTTAACGAATTTGATTAACTGAATGCTAAACCTCCGTTGATATCAATATTGTTTCCTGTCAAGAAAGAAGACTCATCAGATGCCAAATATGCAACTAAATCTGCAACTTCAGAAGCTTTTCCTTCTCTTCTTAACGGCGTTCCGTTGGCAACATTTGTGCGCACTTCAGGTTTTGTGAAAGTATCGTGGAAAGCAGTTGCGATCATTCCTGGGCAAAGCGCATTTACACGAATTCCTTGAGGACCGAATTCTTTCGCCAAACCTCTTGTATATGTCATCACCGCACCTTTTGCAGAAGCATAAAGCGCCGCACCCGGGCCACCACCGTCACGACCTGCTTGTGAAGCGAAGTTCACGATTGAAGCGCCTGATTTCATCAAAGGCTTGAATGCTTTTGTTACAAGGAAAACAGATTTAAAGTTTACGTCGATCATGGTGTCGAAGAAATCTACGTCCATTTCTTCGATGGTTTTTCTTGCGATAAGACCACCGGCAACGTTTACTAAAATGTGTACTTCTTCACCGAAAGCTTTTTTAGATTCGCTTACCAAAGTATCGATATCTTCTTGTTTTGTCATATCACCTTGCACGATGATTGCTTTTCCGCCAGCTTCTTCGATTAATTTCAAAGTCGTGTCACCGTCTTCTTGGCTTAGATAATAATTTACCACAACATTAGCTCCTTCTTTTGCCAATTTGATAGCAACTTCTCTACCAATGTCTCTTGCTCCTCCTGTTACTACGGCTGTTTTTCCTTTTAATTTCATTTTAATTGTATTTAATATTTATTTAATTCTGACTATTTAACTGGTTGTATTTTTTTAATCAATGCGAATACTGACAAGACGCCAAGCGGCACAAACGCGGCGATGATAATGAATGCTGGCGTATAAGATGTTTTGGTGATAACTGGAATCAAGAAGTTGATTGCAATTACAGAAATGACTCCGATTGAACCTCCTAAACCGGCTAATGTTCCTACTGATTTTTTATCCATCAAATCACTTGGCAAGGTCTGGATGTTTCCGATGGCGAATTGGAATCCGAATAATACGAAGGAGACGATTACTACGAATTTCAAAGGCGTGTCTCCGAAGAAGATGGTTGCCATCAAACCTAAAAACATGATGACACCGCCAATGGCAATGGCTGCTTTTCTTCCTTTGTCAACAGATTGCGATTTGGCGATAACCATTCCGGAATACCAGCCTCCTGCAAGACTCCCAAAAGCAGCTCCAACGTAAGGAACCCATGCGAAAAGACCGATTTGCTTTACATCAAAACCATAGGTTTTCTGAAGGTATAAAGGCATCCAGCCTACAAAAAGCCACCAGATCGGTTCCATAAAAAAGCGGCAAACGATCACGCCCCAGCTTTCTTTAAAAGACAAGATTTCTGAAATTGACCTTCCTTTTTGTGCTTCTTCTTCTACAGTTGGCGCTGCTTTTCCGTCTAAGATCAATCGTCTTTCTTCTTCTGTAATCCACGGATGGTCTTTTGGTAATTTTTTATAGACGATCAACCAAGGAATGATCCACACTAGTCCTAAAGCTCCGATGATGATGAACGTGGTCTGCCAGCCGAAACCTGCGAACATGTAAGCGATAAAAAGCGGGGCGATTACTGAACCAATTGAAGCTCCGGCATTGAAAATTCCTTGAGCGATGGCTCTTTCTTTTAAAGGGAACCATTCAGAATTGCTTTTTACAGCACCTGGCCAGTTTCCAGCTTCAGAAATTCCGAGTGTGATTCTTACGAAAGCTAAAGACAAAACGCCTTTTACAGCAAAGTGAAATAAGGACGACAGCGACCAGACGCCGATGGCAATGACAAATCCAAGACGCGTTCCGATTTTGTCAAAAAGCTTTCCTGAAACAGATTGTCCTACGGCATAAGCAATCATGAAAAGGTTTAAAATCAATGCATAATCTGCATCGTCCATTCCTAAATCCTTGCTCATTGCCGGCCACATGATTGATAATGCAGAACGGTCGATGTAGTTGATGATTGTTGCAATACCGATCAAGGTAATGATCCACCATCTTAATCCTTTAATTTTCATAATTAATTGTAAAAGGCTTTTGCAAGCCAGATTATTATTTGACTACCTTGATAGTCTTCACATTGTTATTTGAAATCACATTTACGATGTAAGTTCCTTTTGCAAAAGAAGCCATGTCAACAGCGGTTTCATTTGCGTTAATTTGTTTGTTTAGCAATTGCTGTCCCGCTAAGTTGTAAATCATTACTGAATCAATGCTTTCAGCGGTTTTCAGATTTAAAACATCCTTCACCGGATTTGGATAAAAGGCCACTTTATTTGCATTAAATTCTTCTCTTCCTAATGGCAGGTCATACGTCAATGAAATATCGTCGATTGCGCCCCAACCGATAGTTGCCGGATCACTTAAATTGTTTGATCTGAATGTCACCACAAAATACTGCATTGTTCCTGGAACGATTGCAGAAGCCGGTACTTCAGCCGTAAGATTTGTATAAGCCGCATATCCTGTTGTGGAAGGAAACTTATCTGAAAATCGAACTGCCGCCGCTCCGTTTGTCGGCACTTCTGTCATTAGTGAAAAATAGATATAATCGTTTGGCCCGGTCACAGGATCGACTGCCACTACTTCTTGCTTGTATTTAAAGCTAACCTGCACATTTGTGGCATCAGCCGGAATTATTACAGGACGATAGATATGAACCGTTCTGCTTCCTGCACTTGTTCCCACAGTTGTGGCGCTGCTTCCTATAAAAGCACCTCTGTTTCCAGTAAATCCGGCTTGTCCGGTTCCGATTTGCCATTTTCTTGAACCATAGGTATGATTCAAAAGCGTCCAGCCATTTCCTTCAAAAGTGTCTGCTGTTTCAAATCCTCCGTCTCCGGCAGGATTGATAAGTGTAACCGTTGTTTGCGCATTGCTTTCGATTGCAAATGCAAGCACGAATGCTGCGAGTAAAGTAATTTTTTTCATAAGTAATAATTTAAAAGGGTTAATTGTTTCAATTTTCAATAAATTAATTGTCAACCTATTACCACTCGCAATACACTTGCATTGGCAAAGTTGTTATTAGATAAAATCTTCGCGAATCGGACTAAAAACGTCGATAAGCATTCCCGCTTCCAGGCAAATTGCACCGTGAAGAATGTTTGGCTCAATGTAAAAAGCATCACCTGTCTGCAGGATTTTCTTTTCTCCATCAATGGAAACTTCAAATTTTCCAGAAACTACGTAAGATGTTTGTGAATGATAATGCTGGTGAATCGGACCGATACCGCCCGTTTCAAAAGCCACTTTTACCATCATGATGCTTACATCATAACCTGTGATTTGTCTTTTTACGCCTTCGGCTACGGTTTCCCAAGGGTTTTCGCTTTCTACATAAAATGCGGGTGTGTTGATTTTCATTGTATTCTAATTTGTAATTAATTTATAGCTGCCTTTCCACTCATATGTTTTTCCGTTTGCTGACAACTTGTGTTTTGCGTCGGCTTTGGATTTTTTATTTGCGAAAAGCAACGTGTAGGTTTTTTTATTTTTCATGCTCACTGAAACCGCCGTGTAGTTTTCATCTTGTTTCAATATTTGGATGCTTTCTACTTTTGAATGCGGATCTTGAACCGATTCTAACTTTGGATCAAAACTTCCGTGCGGTTCAATGACGCTTACAAAAGTGTAGTCTTTTTTGCCAGTATTTCTGATTAAATATCCTGATTCATTTCTTAGATTGAAATTTGGGTCGTTCGCTCCAAGTCTTGTAAAAAACAATTTGCTGTTTTCATCGGTGATTGTTGAAATCGTATAAAAGCGGCTGTCGTTCAGCCATGTGAATTTTGAGATTCCGTTGTTTCCTTTTGATTCGGCTAAATTCCATAAATGCTGATAGCCGTTGTCTTTTCCCAATGGAGAAAGCGAAGTCAGAGAAGGTTCGTATTTAAAATCAGTTTCCATAATATGTCCGTTGAACATGAAATTCAAGTCATATTGATGGCTTTCTTTTGATTTCAATGTATAAACATCTAAGATGAAAGGCGTTTCTTCTCCGATCAAAGCCACCGTTCTTTGCATTTCCACTCCGGCATATGCATTTTTTTCTACTGCGCTAGAAATCTGGATTACCTCCGGATTTGAAATATCTCCGAAAATTGGTTCTGGAGCTGTTTTTTCTGCTACTTTCCAATCGGCGTTGAAGCCTGATTTTTCATCAACAATTACCGTGTTGTGCGCAATGGTTTGCTGTGCCCAAGATTTATTTTCGTCTAAATACCTGCCACCGCTTTTTGATTCTACATTTAAGAAACGCGCCGCGCCATAATCTTGCAGGATTTCGTTTCCGTTGTTGTAAAGCAAAATTCCTAAACGGTCAAAATGTCCGTGACCCATCCCTTGCGAAGCATATTTGAAAATAGCCGTCAATTGTTCGTCTTTTTTCTTCGTATGCATTCTGAAGATAGACAAGCCGCCAGAAGAAGCTTCAGGTCCGTCAGCAATCAACATCGGATTTTTTACGAATTCCTGCTTTTTCATTCCTTGCAAAGCTGCTGCTGCTTTTAATCCAGCGCCAGTTACCGACACTTCGTTTTGTTGCATTACCACAGGAAGAATTGCAGTTTCATTGTAATTTTCAAAGACAATATTTGTGGCGAAAACCAATTCTTCTGTCATGAAATTCTTGTCTTTCATAGCATCATTGATCGGGAAGAAATAACCGTTTCCATCCGTCAATTGCAAAACTGTGTTTGTCGCTTTTTTCAAGACTTGGTTTCTGTAATCGAAAATCTTGATTTCAGGTTGGTTTCTGTTGATTGCTTCGGCAAAAACCATGAACGGCTGCAAGGCATATCTTTGGTAATAAGGCCCTTCAGAATAATATCCGTCAGGAGAAAAAAGCATATCTATCTGCTTCATAAAACCTGTTTTCTTGTCTTTTGCAGAGCCGTAAAGCGCGCGGTCCACCATGTCTTTATCACCCAAAACATAGCCTGTCATTCCAACTGCGGCGACAGACCAAGTTCCGTGATTGTGGATTTTGTTGAAGGTATCTTTTCCGCCTTCGCTTTCACTTAAAAACGAAGCCATGCTTCTAAAAACATCCTTTTCAATAATCTCGCGATTTTTCTCAGAAATGCTTTCTTTTACCAAATCATAGGCTTGGATTCCATGGACTAACCAAACGCAGTCATTCAAGCCTTGCCAGAATAATTTGCCCGAATTCTGCTCTGCTTTTCTCTTTGGATGCAAAGGCAAACCTGGATAAATTTTGGCGTAGCCTAATAACATTTCTTCCACGAATTGTGCATATTTTTTGTCTCCCGTAATTTGGAAAGCCAAACCTGCGTAATACATTTCGCGATAGTTTTTCTTGTGTTTTTCGTGCGTGTAACCGCCGCCGTTATCCACAGGAACTGGCACTTCGATTGGTTTTTCCAATGCTTTGTCAGCGCCTTTCTTTACTTTGGAATACGACTTTTCTAGAATTTTATAATCTCCTAAATGCTGGCTGATACCTTTTGCTTCAGACTTTGACAAAAGCAATAACGGCTCATAATTTTGGGCAAAAGCAGTATCTGACAGCACTAAAAAAAGTGCCGTCAAACCTATTGCTTTTATTGTTTTAAATTTCATTCTGCTGTTTTATTAATTAAATGAATTGGTCAAATCGATGGCGCCAACTCCTGTCAAAACCTCATCGGTGATGATGAACCAATCTGCGTTTACTTCCAATGGAACATTTGCCTGGTTGTCAGTCAAATAATTCATTCTCAAGTAAGAACCGCTCACAAATTCAGAAGCTGTAACCGTTGGGAACAAATCTCTCAAACGAACAGCAACCAATTGCCACTGCCCATTTGTATTGTAATGCACTAATTTTTTGCTTGCTGCAGAAGTTGCGTATAATCTTAAAGTAGGCGTGGTATTATTTGTATTCAGCCAAAAGTGCAATACCGGATTGTTGTTAAAAGCGCCATTGTCAAAAATTGTTTTCCAAGTTGCATTTGTCGCGAAAGAAAATCTCATGTAAGCGATGCTGCTTCCATTTGCCGTAGGCGACAACATTTTTAAGTGATGGTAATTTGTACTGCTTGGAAATGGTGGCTGTGGCACGGTTCCGTTTAATTGGTTGGCTGTGATTTGCGCTGCCTGACCTGCAGTGACCACTTCCATTCCTTGCGCTTCAAAGTTGAAATAAGTCTGGACGTCACGGTTGATATACGCCACCGGATCGCTGACCACTTGCATTCCATCGCCATAAACTAAAGTGATGGTGTAAAATGCAGTTGGCAAAGTTGAAGGCGCGTCAAAAGTTACGCTTGTCGGCGTCACCGTTGGCGTTGCGATTGGCGTTGTTCCAAAAAGCACGCTCGTTACTAGATTCATATCTGTACCGCCGATTACAACCGGACTTCCTTTAATCACTGCTTTTGGGAAACCTGTAACTTCTGGCGTTGGAATATCGATGGTGAAATTTTCAGAAAGCGTTTCAAAAACTTCGCCCGCCAAAGTATTGTAGCCAAATTTAACCACTAATGGACTCGGACCCGTATTTGGTGTTTTCACGATGATTGTTCTGTCGTCTTGCGATTCAATGATTCCGTCAACTGTTCCAAAAGTAATTCTGGTAACTACGCTAAGATTTGTACCTGTAATCGTGATGTTTTCATTCACAACTTTCACCGAAGGAAATTCTGAAACGATTGCAGGAACTGGATACGTAATTGTCAGGCTTTCTGTCGAAACCGCTACTTTTCCAGAATCTGTGGTCAATTTAATTACGCCATTAACAGCATTTGTTGGCACTTTGATAATCATGATTCTTGAATTCTCACGCGATAAGATCTGCGCTTGAATATCGCCGATGTAGGCTTTTGTAACGAAATTTAAATTTGTTCCAATGATTGTTACCGAACCCTGAATTGGCGCAGAACCTGGAGAAATGGATTCAATTGTGGGTTGTGCGGCAAGAATCTGCTCAAAAGTCTGGTCAACTTCTGGTTCTTCGTCACAAGCAAAAACAGTCACTGCCAAAACCAGGCAAAGAATTCTGTATAACTTTTTATGTAGAATAGTTTTCATATTTTTTCTTTTAGTAAGATTATTTTATTGCTAAAATTCCGATGTCTTTTTTATCTGTTCCTGCGTTTTTCAGTGGCGATTTGTCTTTAGGAAGAAATGTTTCCAGACTTTGGAACGAAGGATTTTTATCGCTTATATTTTCAGAAACCACGCCGGAATCCATTTTTAATTCTCCAGAATTGTAAACCACAGCATTTTTAATCGAGTTGTTTTTTCCTGTCAATCGAATCGGCGTTTTCACTTTTGCGTTGTCATAAAAAACCGTATTCGTGATTTTCACATTCACGATTCCTTTGTTTTGGAAGACATAATCTTTCTCTTGCGTTCCGATTTTTGTAAAAACGCAGTGGTCGATTACTAGGTTTCCACCACGAGTTGATTCGTCATTGCCCCCTCTGTAATAATGCAAAACCCATTGGGCAAAATCTGAGAAAACAGTATTTTCAAGGATTACATTTTCTGCATTGTATTTTCCGGTGTCGTCTTTTTCAGAAGAAAGATTCAAGCCGCGAAGGTTATTTTTCAAAACAGAATTGCTGATTTTAATCGTGTCTGCGAAAGTTCCTTTTGCTGCTTTTAAAATCCCGCCGCCTTCTGCGTTTGTGAAATCTGAAATTACTGATTTATTGATAAAAATGCTGTAAGAACCCGGAGTATCTTCCTTTGGAGAAACGATTGCATACTTTAAAGTCGGCGTAGTTTTAGCAGAAAGAATTACATTTTCAAGCGATAATCTTGCTCCAGATTCCATTCTGATCAAATAATTTGACATTTTTTCCGCTTGCGGATTAAAGCTGATTACCGGTTTTGAAGCTGTATTTTCTCCTTCAATCGTAATATTATCAGCAATTACTAAAGAGCGATCTAGAATGTAATTTCCAGAAGCCAATACTAATTTTGTCTTTCCTTTTGACTTTTTAAGCGCTTTTTCAAGTGTTCCGGTTCCTGGTTCTACTTTTATAGTTTCTTGTTGAATTATAACTTTTGGTGTTTTCGGATTCCAAGAAACGCCTGTTTTGTTAGCGATTACTTTTTCAAAAACGGTAAAGTCAATTCCGAAGTTTCCTTTTGGAACATTGATTTCTCCTTCTTTTTTCCAAGATAATTTCTTAGCCGTAAATCCGTCTAATTTCTTAGAATTTTGAGAATCGATGGTGTTGTTTTTAAAAGCGATTCCTTTTAAATCATCAAAAGCAACTAGCGCTTCAGAATTGTTTTCTGAATAGACAATATTGTTTGAAATCTCAGAAGTTACCGGCGCCAAAGATCTTTCTTCATCTTTACCAGCTCCCAGTTGAAACGCGCTGCAATTGTAAAAAACGTTGTGCAGCACTTTTGCGTTTTTCACTTGGTTGTAACGATTCAGCGGGCTGTTTGGAACGCCATTCATAATTACCAATGAACCACGAAAATCTTGTCCGGTCAATCCTGAAAAGTAATTATTTTTAACCGTGTGGCCTTCGTTGATGATTCTCACACCGCCCGTGTAAGGCTGATTATTTCCTAGAAATACGTTGTTCTCAACCAAACAATCATTGCCGTGGCGAAAAACCATCGAACCTTGCGATTCTAAAAATAAATTATTTCTGAAGGTATTTTTGCACGACTTATTAGAGATAATTTCCACTTCGCCGTTGCATTTTTCAAATCTGTTCCACTCCACGATGGTATTGGAATCAAACATAGAATTGTGGCTTGTTCCGATTCTGATGGTTTCGCCACCATTTGATCCCAAAGGCGGACGCTCTCCGAAATAATTATGGTCAATTCTGTGATTGTTCTTGTGATTTTCCTCGCCTTTCAGCCAAACTACCAAAGTGCAGCCGTCATTGTTTTTTCCGGCTACATAATTATTGTCGAAACGATTATTTTTTCCCCACAATTCAATCCAGTGGTTGGATTCTGTTTTTGTCGCCGGATTGTAATCTGTAATCGCGCAGTTTGTGACTCTTGAATTGGTCGCCACTTTACTTTTATCGATGAAAGAAATTACAAATTTGCTATAACCGTCTTTGAACCAAAGTCCTTTTGCAACCAAATATTCTCCTGATAATTTCAAAGAAGAATTTCCGGAAAGGATAACTTTTCCAGGCGTTTCAGCTTCTAAGAAAATGGAATCTTTTGAAGCTCCGACAGCGTTGAAATTAATTTCGGTGTCTTTCCAGATTCCGTTTGACATGATGATTCTGTCGCCTGGTTTTACTGAAGCCACGGCCGACTTTAATTCTGACGGATTGGTGACTTTAATTTCTGCCGCTTTCGCATTTCCCGATAGGATGCAAATGGCTAGTGCTACTGAATATTTTAAATTTTTCATACGTATAAAATATTAATAGCCAGAATTTTGGGCGATATTCGGATTAAGATCGATTTCATACTGCGGAATCGGAAGCAAAATCTGGTAAGCCATCAACGGACCTGTTGCCAATGAAGGATGCGCAGGATCATTGTATTGAAATTCTGTGGCAAAATGCTGTGACATCACGGCTTCTGCTCTTTTTGTTCTTACCAAGTCAAACCAGCGGTGGTTTTCAAAAGCAAATTCTAGTCTTCTTTCTTTTTCCAAAGCCAATTTGAAGTCAAAATAAGTGGCAACTTGTGCAATATCTAAAGCAGCACCGGCGCCTAAAGAGCGCGTTCTTACTTGGTTCAAATAACCTAAAGCTTCATTATTCGGACCACTTTGTTCGTTAATTGTTTCTGCCAAAAGCAATAAAGCATCAGCATAACGAAGTACGATCCAGTCGCTTCCACCGTCATCGACAGCGTTAAAAGCCGAATTATATTTGGTGATATGTCTGTCTGCTCTAACTGAATTGTTGAATCCAATCCAAGTGTCAGCCATTGACGGCGCTTTTCTTGGATCTGCAATTGTGTAAGCTGTAGAAATGTTTTCTGTTGGAACATTTAAACCATCTCCATTTCCAAAAACCACGTAGTTGTCACTTTGCAGCGGCGCAAAAAAGTTGGGATGTGGCGAACCTAAACCAACGCTTCCTGACTGATAGCGAACGGCAAATAAAATCTCGTTGTTGTATTCATTTGAAATATTGAAAACAGAAGCATAAGTCGGCTGCAATGCAAAAGGACCAGCAACAACTTCTTCTAAAACTATTTTTGCTTCTGTCAAGTTTTCGCTTCCGCCAACGGTCAAAAGTGCTTTTCCAAGAAGTGTTTTTGCAGCATCTGCGGCCACTCTTCCAAGGCTTGCGCCATTTTGCGTTGGTGGTAGCATTTCTGAAGCCATTCTCAAGTCATTGATAATAAATTCATACACTTCAGACTGCGGACTTCTGTCCATTGTTTTTGCCTGAGTTCCAGAAACGGGTTCGGTCACGATAAAAACGCCGCCCCAAAGTCGAACCAAATTAAAGTAAGCGTGTGCTCTTAAAAAGCGTGCTTCGCCTTCAAATTTATTGCGAAGCGCGTCATCACTGACTACGTTCAAATTTTTCAAAACGATGTTTGAAAGGTTGATGGTTCGGTAACAAGCCTGCCAATATTCTTTCAAATAAATATTTTGAGAACTCTGCACGAAACGGTCGATTTCCCTTACGGCTAAATCTTTAGTTTCTGTAGAATTTGGGTTCATATTTGTATTGTCAGAACGCAATTCTGTCAGCATCCATTCTCTGTTCTGCATTCCGTGAAGGCTGCTGTAAGCACCGATTACGGCAAGATTTACTTCTTCAGCATTTTTATAAAATCCGTCGGCGCCAATTTCAGAAACTGGTTGCAGGTCGAGCGTCTCGTTACAACTTGCAAAAAACAAAGCTGTACTCAAGCATATAATTTTAATAAAAGGAGATTTATATAGTGTCATAACTTATGTTTTTTTAGAAATTAATATCGATACCAAAAGAAATTGTACGCTGCACAGGGAAAGCTCCTCTTTGGTAACCTGACATCAATGGTGATGCGTAAACGCCGCTTGTAGTGATTCCTTCTGGATTTAATCCCCAGAAATCAGATGCTTTTATGTAAAGAAGATTTTCTCCTGAGAAATAAAATCTTGCTTTTTTCAAGCCGATTTTTTTGATGTAATCTTCCGGAACGGTATAACCTAAAGTCACTGTTCTCAAAGACATGTAAGAAGCGTCTTGGATCAAATAATCTGTGTTTTGCCAAGCTCTACCGTTGTTTTCACGTGGTTTTGATGCCGGAACTCCTTCGCTGAACCATCTTCCTTGTGTGAAATCTTTGTATAAATAACGCATCTCGTTATAATATCCATCTCCGAAGAAAACTTCACCACCGACAGAACCTTGCACCAAGAAATTCAAATCGATATTTTTATAGGTAAATCCGTTATAGAATCCCCAAGTAAAATCTGGGAACGGGCTTCCCAAAGTTGTTCTGTCAGAAGCATTGATAACTCCGTCACCGTTGATATCAGCGACTCTGATTCCTCCAACAGCGTCGTCAGCAGAATGCGGATTGGCGGCCAATTCTTCGGCACTTTGCCAAACGCCGATCATTTTATATCCGTAGAATTGGATTGCTTCCTCGCCTACTTTTGCGATATATTCTTCATTTCTTTCGCCTTGGCTGATGAATTGCGCTTCGCCACCAAGAGAAACCAGTTTATTTTGGTTGGCAGAAAGGTTGAAGCTTGGTTTCCAAGAGAAATTTTTAGCTCTCAAGTTTCCTGAAATTTCGATTTCAAAACCTCTGTTTTGGATTTTCCCGATGTTGTTGAAAAACTGGTCGTGCCCTGTGATGTACGAAACGTTTTGTTGCAAAAGCAATTTGTCAGTAATCGAATAATAGTAGTCAAAAGTCACGTTCAATTTGTTTCCGAAGAAGCTCAAGTCAGCACCAGAATCATACTCTAAAGTCTGTTCCCAACCGATTTTTGGGTTTCCTAAAACGCTTCCGTTTTCAGCAAGTCCAGAATTTACGCTTCCTGTTCCTGTTCCAAGAGAATAGTTTGAAGTATAAAGCAGGTTGGTAAAAGAATAATTCGTGATGTCGTTATTTCCGGTAACACCAAAGCTTGTTCTAAGTTTGAATCTGTTGATGAATTCGACGTTTTCTTTCCAGAAATTTTCTTCTCCGATATTCCAACCTACAGAAGCAGAAGGGAAAATTCCGTATTTGTTTTCTGGCCCAAAAAGTGAAGATCCGTCGGCACGCGCCGCGATTGAGAATAAATACCTGTCTTTATAAGCATAATTTACCCTTGCCAAGTAAGAAACCAGACCGATATTTTCTTTTCTAGTGAAAGTTTCGTTGGCGTCGATTACGTTTGCGGCATTAATCGTTTCAATGTAATCGGAAGGAAATTGCGTTCCATAAATTCCGGTTCCCTTGATATTTGTTTTTTGGTAAGTGAAACCTCCAAGAACATCAAGATTGTGGTTTTCATTTTTATATTTATATGTCAATGTATTCTCAGTCAATAAGTTTACATTTAAATTAGTATCGTCTTCTCCGATAACCTGTCCTGTTTGGTCAGCTTGAGAATTACGGAAACGCTCATAATTTGAATAGTCAACATTGGCACCGCCAGAAGTTCTGAATGTCAAATCTTTGGTAATTTTCCAGTCTAAGGCAAAATTCGTCAGCATTCTATAATCCTGTACAAATCTTTTCTCGTTATCCATTCTGGAAATCGGCGTATTGTTATTTGTTCCCCAAAGCGAAGTCGTGTAGTTTTGTGGCACGCCGTCAGCATCAGTATAATTGAAATTAATATTGTTGAAATGTCTTCCTTGTGCATATGAACCTTCTGGATAGCCTGTCAAAGCAGAAGTATAAGCATTATGGTAAACCGGCATGAAACTCAATGAACGCGTCAAATCTGAATAACCTATTGTTGATCTTCTTTTCTTGCTGTAAGAAGGTCTGACGTTCACGTCAAGGGTTAATTTCGGGCTTAATTTTGCACGAACTCTTGTTTGAAAATTCACACGTTTCAGCCAGTTGTCGTTCATGATTCCTTCGTCTTCGATATATTGACCAGAAACATAATAGTTTGACGTTTTTCCGCCGCCAGAAACATTCAATTGGTAGTTTTTGATGGTTGCGAAATTGCGCGTTCCTTCTTCCTGCCAATCAGTGTTACCACCGTTATCAGCTACTTGGCGCATTCCTTTTTCACGAGCTGTGTAGGCGATTGTGTTTGGCGTTGTGCCGTTTAAGCCTGCTTTATAATTTTCGTCTTGCTGTCTTTCATCGCGAAGCATGTCAGTATAACCGTAAGTATCAAGAAGGTCGATTTTTTCGTAAACCGATTTTACGCCAAAATAAGACTTGAATTCATATAAAGTTTTGGTATCAGAACCAGATTTTGTAGTAATAAGGATAACTCCGTTGGCACCGCGAGAACCATAAATTGCCGTAGAACTTGCATCTTTCAAGATTTCAACCGACTCGATCGTACTCGGATTTATAAATTCCAAAGCATTCTGTACCGGAAAACCATCAACTACAACCAATGGATCACTGCTTGCGCTGATCGAACCAAGTCCGCGGATTCTGATTTGTGGTGCTTCACCAACTTCTGTCGTAACGTTTTGAATTTGAAGACCTGCAATTCTTCCTTGCAAAGCCTTGTCAACTCTAGAAACTGCGTTTTCGTCAAGATTTGTATTTTCTAATTTTGAAACAGATCCTGTTACAGAAGATTTTTTCTGCGTTCCATAACCTACTACGACGACTTCGTCAAGTTCTGTCTTTTCATCACTTAATTCAACAGAAATATCATTTTGACCATTTAGTAAAATGACTCTGCTTTTCTTGCCGATGAAGGCAACTTGAATTGAACTGCTAGCGCTTACCTTAATAGAAAATGCACCATCGATGTCAGTAACTGCTGTTCTTTTTGTTCCAAGAACCATTACTGAAGCACCAGGAAGCGTCAAGCCGTCTTCAGCCGAAACAACTTTTCCGGTTAAAGTGTAAGAATCTTGCGCGAAGATAAAACTCGTCAGCAGTAAAGCCGAGAGCAGAAAAAATGTTTTTAATTTCATAAAATTTATTGCTTACATTCTATATTAGTAAGGCCAAAACAGCCGGTGGTAGTCGCCTGTTTTTACCTATAAATAAACCTGAATATTCAGATTTTCAATATTGACACTGATGTTTAGTACTAATCCACTTCCCCAAGCGATGCAACTTTACATAATGGCCATAACCGTCAATTTCCTCTCAAAAGGTACAATTGCTTAAAGCACTTGTATTTTTTTGCAGCGAACTGCTTATTGTTTTACAACTTTGTAATTCTCTATTTTGCCGCTTGAATTTACTCTCACGATGTACATTCCGGCTGGCTGGTTTTCAAGGCTCAAGGCAATTTTTCCTGAAACGACTTGGTGCGTTCCATTTGAAATCAATTGGCCGTGAATGTTATATACTTCTACATTTAATTCACTTTCAGAACTTGGAAGAGACAATTCAAAATTTCCCTTCGTAGGATTTGGCGAAAGCACAATCGCTGGCACTTTTGATGTGATTACCGAAAGTGGTGCGCCTTCTGGCGATCCCGGGCCAACATCTACAATTCCCACCGGAAAATAAGTAACTAACTCGGTGCTGTAATGGTCAGCGCCGGCGTTGCTCAATGCTGGTCTAGACTGCCCGTCGATATCTTCTGTCAATGTCAAAGCCGGAATTCCGTTGGTTATTACTGGCGAATTGGCTGTCGATTTCCAAATGGTGCCGCTTAAAGCCAAATTCGGATTCTGCACTAAAACTTCGCTTGCCGTAAAAGCCGGACCTCCTGTTACAATCTGTGCCGAACCCGTCGCATACATTATATTATTTGACCAAGTCACAGCGCCTTGTTGGTTGACATAAATCTTAACCAGATTATTTTGCGAACCAACAACGATGTTGTTTGCAATCTTGATGTCTGACAATTTTTTATTATAAGAACCGTCTGCTTTTGGATACCCAATTTCAATTCCGTAGGCATTATTTACCAAAGTATTGTAAGCAATCGTGATTCTTTCGCCTCTATAATGAAGGCTTGTGTTCGTGCTTTGCCCAGTGATGACTTCGCCTTGCGTTAACGTTATTGGCGCATCCCAAACTGTTCCTTGCAGACCTTCCATATAATTATTTACAATGACGTGGTCGGTTCCGTAAGCTCTGATGCCGCCGGTATAAATCGGTTGCGTGTCTAACATTCCGTTGGCTTTTCCGCCTCCGAAGAAATAATTTCCTTCGACTCTGCTTCTGTTTCCTTGGCGAAGCGTCAATGTACCATGATTTCTATTGAACGTATTGTGTTTGATCAGGTTGTCGTTTGATTTTACTGAAACGATTTCTGGATCGCCGTCACACTCTTCGAATAAATTAAATTCTACAGTTGTGAATCCGCTGGAATTGCACAATTGGCTGTTTCCAATTCTGATCGATTCTTTTTCATTGACCGCTCTCGGCGAATTATTATAAAAATAATTGTGGTCGATTCGGTCATATTGCGACTGCTGGCCAATGCTTCTGTCTTGGTTGTAAGTTCCGTCGATGGTAATAAAATTTCCTCCGGTGAACTTATTTTTAAAAGTATTGTGGTCGATTCTGTTGTGATGGCTTAGAAACTGAAACGTATAATCATCAAAAGTTCCTACAACTACAATCCATTTTATGGCAACTGGCGTGTCCAATTCAAACACATTTCTAGTGATTCTGATGTTGTTGCACGCTTCTAATTTGATTAACGTGTTGCTTCCAGTACAATCAAAAACAAATCCTTCAAATTTTATATGTGATGATTTTTTCATCGTAAATCTAGAATCTCCTGTCAAAGTAACACCTCCGACCGATTCTGCTTTGATCGTGATCGGATTTCCATCCGTTCCAGATTTTGTGGTAACGCTCGCATAAAAATCAGCATACGTTCCGTTTCTCACGATAATCGTTGATCCAGGAACAGCAGCGTTGATCGCTGTCTGTAGCGCCTGTCTCGTATTGACATAAGTCTGCGCCTGCAAACTCATCCCAAAAAAAACCAATGCTGCTATTCTAAAAAAGTATTTTACATTCATAAACTAACATTTAAAAGATTGCTCAAAATTTCAAAAATTTACACTTCCCCAAGCGATGCAACTTTACACAATGGTAATAACCGTCAATTTTCCTCTTTAAAAGGACTAAAAGATATTCTCGTTTATATTCGCGAGCGTCTCTGTTTTGTTGCAATATTCATACAATGTCTTGAAATGAAACTGCAATTCTCTCTTTGCTTTCTCTGGATTTTTCTCTTTTATGGCGTCAAATATCTGCTGGTGCTCGATAAGATTGTCTCCTGTCATCGACTTTTTGCAGACGTGGTATTTTTCAAAATTGGCAATGATTTCTGGCGTTATGATCAGCATCAGCGTATTTAAAACCGGATTGCCGCTCGCTTCAGAAATTTTCAAGTGAAACATCAAGTCTTCTTCCACTGCATCTTCATTGTTTTCTACTTTCAATCGATAGGCTTCAAGTGCTTCTTCAATATTTTCAAGATGCGCTTCAGTTCTTCGTTCTGCAGCCAAAGCCACAACCTGCATTTCAAGCATGATTCTGCTTTCAACCAAAGATTTAAAATCTGGTTTTTTCAATTGCAGAATATCAGTAATCATGCCGCTCAATGCGGGAACGCCCATATTTGCTACAACAGTGCCGCTTTGCGGGAGGGTTTTCAGCAATCCATAAAATTCAAGTTTTTGGATAACTTCCCTTACGTTGCCACGGCTTACTCCAAATTCTTCTGAAAGCTTTCTTTCAGACGGAAGCCTGTCGCCAGGTTTCAGCTTGTTTGAAGTTATCAAATCCCTAATTTTCTTGATGATTTCCTCTTCTTCCGAAGATTTAAATCCATTTAAACCAAACTCTTGCATTTTCTATTAAAATTGGTTGACCAAATATACGCTTTTTTTTATATCAACAAATAATTCGCTATTTTTTTCATATAATTAAATTTTATGCCAAAATTCATAATTATTATTTAAAGAATTAGCAATTTATTGCATTTGATTTTTCAAAACATAAGCTTTTAACAATTTCGCTATAACGTTTTCGCTTTCATAATTTTTATATTTTATTCAAAAATCGCCAGAAACAACATTATTATTAACTCACTCTTCACACAATGTTGCATTTAATTGCTTATTTTTGTTTTAAGGACAGATTTATGCTACATTCTATAACGTAAAAAAGCTCAACCACTTCCCAAAAGCGATGCAACTTTGCATAATGGATGTAAAAAATAGGCCTTAAAGGAGTTTTTCACAACGTGAGAACTCCTTTTTTTGTGTCTTGTCACGAAATACTGCTTTTAATTTTCAGATCAATTTTCACTACAACGTTTTCTGTTATTACATTTTCTTATTACACCTATTATATTTGCACATCTGGCAATTATTTTTAGTTAAAATTATAAATATCTCAAAACTATTTTTGGTCAACCAATTATAATTACATAGTTTAGCCCTACTTTTCAAACACAAATTCTCATGAAAAAAATAATACCAATACTTTTTCTACTGTTTTCAGGACTTTCTTTCGCAAAAGTCACGCTTCCGAAGTTTTTCTCTGACCACATGGTTTTACAGCGTGATGCCACAATTACCATTTATGGTTGGAGCGAAGCTGGAAAAACAGTAAAAGTCAATTTTAATAACACAAACAAGGAAGCCAAAACAAATGCAAACGGAGAATGGAGCATAGATTTTCCTGCAATGAAAGCCGGCGGACCTTATGAAATGAAAATTGCCGAAGACAACACGATTACCTTTAAAGACGTTTACGTTGGCGATGTTTGGTTCTGTTCAGGCCAGTCAAACATGGGCTGGAAATTAGAAGACGCTTTAAATGGAAAAGAAGAATTGGCAAAAGCCAGCTATGAAAAAATCAAATTGTTGCAGGTTTCAAGAACAATGGCCGGAACGCCGCAAAAAGACATCGAAAAAGGAACTTGGCTGACGTGTTCTCCTGAAAGCGGCGAAGGTTTTTCTGCCGTTGCTTATTTCTTCGGAAGAGAATTGTTCCAAAAATACAATGTGCCGATTGGTTTGATCAATTCTTCTTGGGGAGGCACAAATATTGAAGCTTGGATGAGCGAAGATTTAATGGGAAACCACGCTTCTGCTAAGAAAGTTGTTGATGAAATGAAATCTATGGATTTTGGAAACCTAATGAATGTCTATAAAAAAGAATTCAAAGCTTGGGAGAAAAAAGCCGACGATCTTGACATGGGAAATAAAGAAAAATGGTTTGAAAAAGACTATAATACTTCTTCTTGGAAAAGCATCAAGCTTCCTGTTTATTGGAGCAAGGCAAAGGTGACCCCGAATGACGGTGTAATTTGGGTAACTAGGTCTTTTGAACTTACTCAAAAAGATTTGGCAAAAGATGAACTTTCGCTAGCAATTGGCCGTGTTGACAACGAAGATGTAACTTATATCAACGGAAATAAAGTCGGCGAAAGCGACCAAAAAGATTTAGACCGAATTTATAAAGTAGACAAGAAAAACTTTGTCGTTGGAAAGAACATCATTACAATTCGAGTAAAAAATACAGGCGATATTGGCGGTTTCAGAGGCGATGAAAACTCATTATACTTAGAAACTGCTTCACAGAAATTAAACCTTGCTGGAGAATGGAAATATGAAGCAGGAACAAAAGACATCGAAGAAGTGCCGGTTCGCCAGCATCCGACGAAATATCCGACTTCACTTTATAACGGAATGGTGACGCCTTTCTTCGGAATAAAAGTCAAAGGAATTATTTGGTATCAAGCCGAAGCAAATTCAAAAAACGCAAAAGAATACGCCGATTTATTCAAAGGAATGATCACAGACTGGAGAAAAAATTGGAAATCTGACGTACCGTTTATTTTCGCACAGCTTCCTAATTATGACAACCAAAACAACCGCTGGATTACGCTCCGTGAGTCGCAAAACAAAGCCTTGGAATTGAAAAATACCGGAATGGCAGTTTTGATTGACGTTGGCGAAAACGATAATATTCACCCGATTCACAAGCAGGTTGTTGGAAAAAGAATGGCTACGATTGCGCAAAGCATAGCTTATGGAGAAAAAATCGCTTCTTCGGCGCCGATTTATGATACTAATAGAATTGAAGGAAATTCAATTACCGTAAATTTTAAAGGAGGAATTTTCGCAAGCGAAGCTACAAAATCTAACATCTCAGGATTTCAGATTGCTGGAAATGACAAAAAATTCTATCCGGCAATGGCAACTTTGCAAAAAGATAAGAAAACAATAAAGGTGAGCAGTCCAGAAGTCTCAAACCCAACAGCAGTGCGCTATTTATGGGCAGACGCGCCGGGCGAAGTAATGCTTTATAACCAAGACGGATTGGCAACACCGCCATTCAGAACTGATTCTTGGGACAAAAAATAGTTTGTTTTTTTTAGTTTAGTTTATTTTAGGATTTAGTTATTTGCAAAAAAGCCCGCATCGTCTGCGGGCTTTTTATTTTTTAACGCGGTCTTCATTTTGCTTCACAAAAGAATCCCAACCGGTATAGCTTTTAGTCCCAACAACTTTTCCAGAATTAAAAAAATGGCAAACCGCTGCCGCCAAACCATCGGTACTGTCCAGATTTTTAGGAAGCGTTTTTAAACCTAACAACTGCTGTAGCATTTTTGCAACTTGTTCTTTTGTCGCATTTCCGTTTCCGGTAATCGCCATTTTTATTTTTTTTGGTTCGTATTCTGTAATCGGAATCTGGCGCGAAAGTCCGGCCGCCATTGCAACACCCTGAGCTCTTCCCAACTTCAGCATTGACTGCACATTTTTGCCAAAAAACGGTGCTTCAATCGCAATTTCATCAGGATGGTGTGTTTCAATAAGTTCTATAGTTCGCTCAAAAATAACTTTCAATTTCATATAATGATCGTCATATTTGTTTAAAATCAGCTCGTTCAATTGTAGAAATTCCATCTTTTTATTGACGACTTTAATCAGGCCAAAACCCATAATCGTGGTTCCTGGATCAATCCCTAAAATGATGCGTTCGTTTGACATAATCAGTATAATTTCAGCAAATATATCACATTAAAACGATTCCATCAGGCAGATTGTGAAATGCGTTTTGTCAGCTTCAGAAGCATAATTCAAGTAACCGCCGTGGGCTTCAATAATGTTTTTGGAAAGCGTCAAGCCGATTCCCGCGCCGTCTTTTCGAGTCGTAAAAAAGGGCAGGAAAATCTTATCTTCAATGCTGTCCTCAATTCCGTTTCCAGTATCAGAAATCGTAATAAAAATTCGCTTGTTCTTCACTTCAGATGAAATTTCAATGTTTTTTTCAGCGCTTCCTTCCAAAGCATAAATGCTGTTTGTCAGCAGATTAATCAGCACCTGTTCCATTTGGGATTTGTCAACCGAAAGCCAGCGATTGAACGAAATTAAATTTTTAACCGCAATATTTTGCTGCTTGAGCAACGGATTCATGATTTGCAAAGCATTCTGCAAAAGTTCATTGAGTTCGATTTTTTCTTTGTTTGGAGACGGAAGCATTGCTAATTTCCGATAGCTTTCCACAAATTCCTTCAAATGGTCGCTTCGATGGATAATCGCAGAAACGCTTTCGCGGATGTCAATGACGTCTTCTTTTGAAAGGCTTTCTTGTTGCATCATTTCGTTCAGATTTTGCGTCAGCGAACGAATCGGCGTAATTGAATTCATCAGCTCATGCGAAATCACTTTCATCAAATTTACCCAAGCTTCCTTTTCTTTTTTCTCAATTACTTTTTGAATAGAATCTAGTAAAACTATATAATATTCTTTTTCATAAGCCTTTGTTTTTGAAGCCTGCAAAACAAAAGTCTGCGTATCCTGCTTCTCTACTCTGATTTGCAATGACGTTTTTATTTCCTCAAAATTTCGCTCTTCAATAATTGAACAAAGCGACGGCATATGGCTTTTCAGATACTGCCATTTTGAAACTTTTGGCACTTGAAAATACTTTGAAAAGTAATCGTTGAGCAAAAAAACTGTCCATTCTTCACCCTCTTTCTGCAAAATCAAAACACCGGTTTCTATGTTGTTCAAAATCGACCGATAAATCAAATCCTTTGAAACTTCCACATTTTGCTTGTCTTTTAAAGTTTCATAAAGTTTAAAAAGCGAGGCATAATTTCCAAAAGAAGCATGTTTCGAAAAATCAGCCGTAAAGTCATTATTCAAGATTGCAACAATCGTCTTGTCATAAAAAAGAAAAATATTCTTGATGTAAAAATAAATTTCCACCAATAAAAAAACCGTAATCATGCCACAGAAAAAGAAACTGTAAATCAAATTTTTCTGCAACAAAAAGACACAGAAAGAAATCCCGATCAAGATTAAAAGGATTTTTATAAAGATTGTATTGTAGTGTTTTTTAGTCATATTTTAGATGTTTTTTGTCGTTCCGACGAAGAAGAATCTTAACAAGTCGCTTACATTCAGAGATTTCTCCTTCGTCAGAATGACAATACTGAATATGATAATCTATTTCCGACTATCCTTTCAAATCAAATTTCTCCATTCGTCTATACAATGAAGCTCTAGAAAGTCCTAATTCCTCTGCAGATTTGCTTACATTGAAATTATTTTTCTGAAGTACTTTTTCAATTGTCGATTTCTCAATTTCTGACAGTGGCAAGTCATCATTGCTTTCAACATTTGAAATGATTTCCAAGTCTAAATCTGCTACCGCAATCAAATTATTCTCGCACAAAATCACTGCTCGTTCAATTCTGTTTTCCATTTCACGAATATTTCCGTTCCACGAATGACGCTCGATTTGCTCCAATGCTTCGGGTTCAAAAGCAATTTCACTGCGCTCATATTTCGAGACAATTTTCTCCAATAAAAACTTTGCCAGCGGCACGATATCTTCCTTTCGGTCTTTCAGTGAAGGCAAAACAATCTCCATCGTGTTGATTCTATAATACAAATCTTCCCTGAAATTCTTCTGATTAACTTCAGATTTTAAATCAATATTCGTCGCTGTGATAATCCGCACATTTAACTGCCGCGGTTTCGCTTCGCCTAATCGCGTCACCGATTTATTCTGAATTACCTGCAATAATTTCGATTGCAAATGCAAGGGAACATTGCCTATTTCATCTAAAAAAATCGTCCCGTTGTTCGCCAGTTCAAAACGTCCTGCCGTATCATTTTTGGCATCTGTGAAAGCGCCTTTTGCATAACCAAATAATTCACTTTCAAAAATATTATCATTTAAAGAACCCAAATCCACGTGCACAAATGGCTGCTTACTTCTATTGGAATTTTGGTGGATATAATTCGCCAAAACAAATTTTCCGGTGCCGTTTTCCCCTAAAATCAAAACGTTCGCATCTGTCTTTGCCACTTTTTCTGCCAAAGAATAAGCACGTTTGATGCTCGAAGAATTTCCTATAAAAACCGAATCCGCTTGCGGTAATTTTGACGCTTTTTTCTTCTCACGACGGCTTTCATCCACCGATAATTTTACCACAGAAAGCAATTTTTCATTGTCCCAAGGTTTTAAAATATAGTCAAAAGCACCCGATTTCAAACCTTCCACAGCAGTTTCAACCTTGCCAAAAGCAGTCATCAAAATCACAATTGTTTCGGGAGAAAACGTCTTGATTTCCTTTAAAAGATAAATTCCTTCTCGGCCGTCTTCAAAACCAATTCGGTAATTCATATCTAATAAAACTACGTCAATTTGGTTTTCTGAAAGCAGATTCAAGATGTTTTTCGGGTTATTTAAAGTATAAATCGTCTCAAAATGTTTCTTCAAGACCATCTTTGAAGCAAACAAAATGTCTTCCTGGTCATCAATCACTAAAATATTGGCTTGTGTTTTTTTCATTGACTGTTCATTATCGGACAAAAAGTGTTCATTATCGGACACTTAAAAATTTTTAGAAAAAGATAAACGCTCTAAAATCAAAGGTTTGCAACTTTTAAAATTGTGGCACAAAAATGCTATATAGTCTTACAAATAATTTAAATATGGATACGTTCGTTCCTCGTAAAAATAAAAAAAATAAGTACCTATTGATCGCTTTGCCGGTAATTTTATTGCTTGGCTATTTTGTATTTACTTCTGTTACCAAAAAAAGAAGTCTCGCTGTCAAGAAAAATGAAATCACCATCAAGACCGTCGAAAATAATTATTTCGAAGATTTTATCGTCTTTCAAGCCAAAGCTGAACCATTGAATTCAATGCTTTTAAACGTAGTCGAAGGCGGTTCAATTCAAGAAATTTTCGTAGAAAACGGAGATTTTGTACAAAAAGGACAGCCGTTGGCGAGATTGTACAATCCAAATACTGAATTGGGTTACATGACGCAGGAAACCGCAATGATCGAGCAGATTAATAATTTGAACAAAGCAAAATTAGATTTGAGAACGCAAGAACTAAATTTGATGAAAGATTTGGTCGCCATTGACCACGATTTTTTAGATTCAAAAAGCCTTTATGACCTCAACCAAAAATTATTCAAAGAAGAAATTCTGTCAAAAAACGAATGGGAAAAAACGCAGGAGAACTTCAGATTTCAGAAAGAAAGAAAAAATATAATTCAGCAGAGCATCCAAAAAGAAAAACAGGCAAACCAGATTCAGATCTCGCAGATCAACCAGTCACAGGCGATTATGCAGAAGAGTTTGGAAATTTTGAGAAGCAATAAAAAGAATTTTCTGGTGACCGCGCCCTTGGCCGGAAGACTTTCTTCCTTTGAACCAATCCTCGGAAAGAATTATCTTGCAGGAGAAAGCATCGGTAAAATTGACGTCATGAAAGGCTATAAATTGATGGCCGATGTCGATGAATTTTATCTGGAAAAAATTTCTGAAGGGCAAAAAGGAGAAGTCGAATATAAAAATCAGAGCGTGAAAGTCGAAGTCACAAAGGTGATTCCCGAAGTAAAAAATGGCCGATTCCAAGCCGAGTTAAATTTTGTTGATGCCAAAGATTTAGATTTAAGGCTCGGCTTGAGTTTTGGCGTAAGATTACTGCTTTCAGAAAAAACAAAAACCACGGTGCTTTCCAAGGGTTCGTTCAACCAAGACACCGCCGGCCAATGGATTTTTGTATTGGAAGGCAACAAAGCCATTCGAAGAAATATAAAATTAGGACGTGAAAATCCGCTTTATCATGAAGTTTTAGAAGGCCTTAAACCCGGCGAAAAAGTGATTACATCGACTTATAAAGATTATAAAAACATAGAAATCTTAAATTTAGAATAGTTTCAATCATCAATAATCAACATAATTTTAAAATCAAGAATCATGATCAAAATCCAAAATTTATCAAAAGTTTTCAGAACAGAAGAAGTAGAAACAAAAGCGCTGAACGATATTTCTCTTGAAATAAACCAAGGCGAATTTGTAACAATCATGGGCGCTTCGGGTTGCGGAAAATCAACTTTATTAAATATCGTCGGCCTTTTAGACGACGTCTCTTCAGGAAGCTATAAACTCTTAGGCCAAGAAATAAAAGGCTTGAACGAAAGCGAAAAATCAAAAATCAGAAAGCAGAACATCGGTTTTGTATTCCAAAATTTCAATCTTATCGATGAACTTTCGGTGTATGACAACATCGAATTGCCACTGATCTATAATAATGTTGCTTCCTCAGAAAGAAAGAAGAAAGTAGAAGCGATTGCAGAAAGACTGCAGATTTCACACCGATTAAAACATTTTCCACAACAGCTTTCTGGCGGTCAACAGCAAAGAGTTGCCGTGGCAAGAGCCTTGATTAACGACCCAAAAATCATCCTTGCCGATGAACCTACGGGAAACCTAGACAGCAAAAATGGCAACGAAGTAATGGAACTTTTAACTGATCTGCACGCCAACGGAGCCACTATTTTAATGGTAACTCACTCTGATTATGACGCTTCATTTTCGCAAAAAACAATCTTTATGAAAGACGGAATGGTACTTTCTGAAAAAGCAAACAATAGAAATGTGGACGTTTTTCTATAATCATTTTCAGTTTTACCAACAGCATTTATAGTTCTTGCAACATAAAATATAATTATGGCAATGTAATCGGTAGTTCTTCCATTGTAAATGATAGTTCGACCGTAGTAAATAATAATTTTTTCGATGTAAACTGTAGCTCTTACATAGTAAACAATAGTTCTCCTTACGTTTTCAATAAAACACTTAATGTAATTGATAGTTCACAGCCCGCCATTTAAAAAACTCCAATAATCAATAAAAAAATACAATATGATACGCATCATTTCCCTTCTGACATTCTTATTTTTTTCAATCTTGTCAATGGCACAAGTTTCAGAAACAAGAACAATTGCTGAGTTTTCAAAACTAAAAGTTGCCACAGGCGTAGAAGTTACCTTTACGCAAGGCCCATTAGGCAAGGCAACAGTACAAGCAGATGACAATGAAAAATTACAAGACATTGTAACAAAAATTGTCGGCAATACGCTTGAAATTTATGTGGATTCAAAAAACTTTGGCCGAAATGACAAGAAAGATAAGAAGAAGTTCAACCACAAAGTTTTAAAAGTAGCCGTCTCAAGCCCGTCAGTAAACGAATTTAAAGCAAGTTCATCTGGCGTAATCATTTTAGAAAACGGCGTTACCGCAAAAACCGCCTTATTAGACGTTTCGTCAAGCGCCTCTATTTCGGGCAATGTAAAAGCAGACGAATTGACGCTAGACTTATCCTCAAGTGGCACTATTGAAAGCACAATTTCTACCAATAAATTAGAAGCGAAATTAAGCAGTTCAAGCTTCGCAAAATTAGAAGGAAAGGCTGACAACGCATCAATAAAAACAAGCAGTTCAGCAGAATTAAATGGCAAAAAAGTAACCAGCAAAATAGCCAAAATTGAATCAAGTTCATCGTCAAGCGTAAGCTTAATAGTGACCGAAAGCCTAGAGGCAAAAGCGTCTTCAAGCGCCTCAATTTCTTATTATGGAAATCCAGCAAAAGTAGAGGCTGAAAAGAGCTCTTCTGGTTCAGTTTCAAGAAAATAAAAAGCCTCATCAGCTGAAAATTTATCAATCATCAATCAAAAACGACCATGTTAAAAAATTGGATCAAAATATACCTGCACCACATAAAAAACAATAAGTTTTTCACGAGCCTGAACATCTTGGGGCTGAGCATCGGCATCTCAGGCTTGATCTTCTCCATATTATATTGGAACGAAGAACATTCTTATGACGCCTGGAATCCAGAAAACGAAAAAATATTTCTGGTTTTCAATGATATGGGAAGCGGAAATATCTGGAATACGAATGTTGCCGCAGTCGATCCGCATTTAAGCACCTTCCCAGAGCTGGAAAGCCATTGCTATTTCAAAAACTTTTATATCGACGATGTTTTTGAATATAAGGGCAAGAAAGAACCCGTTCAAAATATCATCAACGCACAGAAGAACTTCTTTAGCTATTTTCCTTTCGAATTCATAAAAGGCTCGCCAAAGGAGGCGTTGCGCGATGAAAATTCTATTGTTCTTGCTGAAACTTTAGCCAAGCGTTTGTTTGGCGACGAAGACCCGATGGGGAAACAAATCTTACATTCTGGTAAAACTTTAGTGGTTCGCGGCATCTATAAACTTGAAGGAAAATCTTCTATAGAACCACAGGCCGTGATGGATTTGTTGTCAAAAGAAATTGTAGAAAAAAAAGATGCTTGGGGCGATTTCAGCTATGGCCTGATGGTAAAACTGAAAGATCCTTCACAAATTGAATCTTTTAAAAATAGATACCACCAGCTATTTTATGTCAATAGAACAGTGCGATGGGCCAAAGAAGAAGGACTCACGCCTGAAGAATATACCAAAAAAAATGGCGACATAAAACCGCTGGCTTCGCAGTTAAAAACTGCACGACTTCACGCTGTAGGTCACGGTTTTCCTGACGGAAAAGGCAACTATCAGTTTTTATTAATCATGTCTGGATTGTCTATTTTGATATTGGTTCTTTCCATTGTAAATTATGTAAATCTTGCCACAGCAAATGCCATCAGAAGGGCAAAAGAAGTCGGCGTCAGAAAAGTTTTGGGTGCTTCTAAAAGCAATATCGTAAAGCAATTTTTGTTCGAAACCATCATCAGCGCACTGATTTCAATTCTGCTGGCTTTGGTCATAGTAGAATTGTCTTTGCCGTACTATAATGAGTTTTTGAACAAATCCTTAATCATTTCCGGAAGTGAATTTTACTTGCAATTGATCATCATTTTTATTGTTGTTATCATTACAGCGGGAATTTTTCCTTCAATTTACGTAGCTAATTTTGAAGCGCTAAATGTATTGAAAGGCAATTTCAGCAGAAGCAAAAAAGGAATCTGGCTAAGAAACGGAATGCTTATTCTGCAATTCGGAATCGCTTCCTTTTTTATTATCGGTTCTTATATAGTTTACGAACAAGTACGATATATGAGCACGAAAGACCTTGGTTTTAAAGGAGAACAAATCATTGATATTCGCTACAGAAGAGATGACAGCGTCGATGACGCAAAGAAAATATTCAGCCGTTACAATACGATAAAGCAAGAATTATCTAAGATTAATGGCGTTGAAGAAGTTTCCTCTGGAGGTTTTTCATTGGGCAGCAATACTGGTTCATCTTCTAGTTTTGACTATAATAATATAAGCGTTCAGGGCCTAAACATGGCTATCGATTTTGAAATCTTAAAAATGCTCGACATAAAAATAACCAAAGGAAGAACGCTTTCTCCTCAATTGTCTTCTGACACGATCAGTTCGATATTGCTTAACGAAACGGCGGTCAGAATGATAAAAGAACCGAATCCGGTTGGGAAAGAAATCGATTGGAACGACAGAAAGCTGAAAATTGTGGGCGTCGTGAAAGATTTCCATACTTATGGATTACAGGCAGAAATTCAGCCGATGGTATTTTTCCATTTTAAAACCGTTGACTGGATGGCTTTCAGCCTGGACCGAGTATATATAAAAGTTTCCCCAGAAAACATGGAGGAAACTATCAAAAACATTGAAACATTCTGGACTAAAAAAGTAGATACAAAATATGCTTTTGAATACGGTTTTGTCGATAAAAACTTCCAACGAACGTTTCAGTCGTATGTAAAACAGCGAAATCTTTTTGGGCTTTTAAATGCCGTCGTAATTTTAATCGCCCTCTTCGGATTATTTGCGCTCGCCTCTTATTCTATCCAAAGAAAAATGAAGGAAATTGCCATCAGAAAAACGCTTGGTGCAGAAACAAAAACGCTCCTGAAAGAATTGTCGAAACAATATGTAGTTTTCTGCGTAATCGGCTTTTTGATCGCACTTTTTCCTGCCTATTTCTTATTGGACAAATGGCTCGAAAATTTTGCTTACAGAATTGAAATTTCAGCCTTGCCATTCGCCATCGGTTTCTTTTCATTAATGGCTTTGACCTTGATCGTAGTGCTTTCGCGTGCTTTTCAGGCCACAAGAATCAATGTTTTGAAGTATTTGAAATACGAATAAGTCAGTAATAATTATCAAAAAACAACAACAATTTCAAATTCCCGAAACGATGCTAAAAAACTGGCTAAAAATATACCTCAACCAAATCAAGAACAACAAATTCTTTACTTTCCTCAATGTTTTGGGGCTGAGCATTGGGATTGCGGGTTTGATATTTTCAATACTGTATTGGAATGACGAGCATTCTTATAACGAGTGGAATCCTGAGAAAGAAAGGATTTTTCAAGTCGTAAACGATCAGCCGAGATCTGGTTTTTTGGCTTACAATGTGATTCCGTTAGGCGAAACTTTGAAGCAAAACTCTGATGAAATTGAAGATTATTGTAATTTTCAACCGGGATACAACGGCGGACTTATTGAATATAAAAGCAAGAAAGAAGTAGTTGGAAAAATGCTGAAATCTCAAGGAAATTTCTTCTCTTTTTTTCCTTATAAATTTACCAACGGAAATGTAAATACCGCACTGAAAGAAAAGAACAATGTCGCAATTTCTGAAGAAACAGCACAGCTTATTTTCGGCGATGAAAACCCGATTGGAGAATCGATTAAAATCGGAGAAAAGAATTGTGTGGTAGGTGGCGTTTATCAAATTTCAGAAAAATCTTCAGTTGCGCCAGCGGTAGTTTTGCGTGAAGAATTTGAAGAAAATGCCAAGCAAAATGCAACAAACTGGCAAAGCCATACTTGTTTTTTAGTAATTAAATTAAAAAATCCAAGTCAAAAAGAAGCGGTTGAAAAGCAGATTTGGAATATTTACGTAGAAAAACAAGCGAAAAAATTAGCGAAAGAAAAAGGCGTTTCAACAGAAGAATACATCAAAAATTATGGCTTAGACAAACCTTACATTGAATCTTTAGAAACAGTCAGATTACATTCAAAAGTTAATAACGGCCTGCCAGAAGGAAGCGGGAATTATCAATTTTTGCTGATAATGCTTGGCCTTTCGATTTTGATATTGATTCTTTCGATCGTAAACTACATCAATCTCGCCACGGCAAATGCAATCAAGCGCGCCAAAGAAGTTGGTGTTCGCAAAATAATCGGTGCCACAAAATCTCAGATTGTTTTGCAATTTATCACAGAAACCGTGATTACAACTTCCTTCGCCTTGCTTTTTGCATTGGTAATCGTGGAACTTTTCTTGCCTTATTACAATCAGTTTTTATCAAAAGAATTGGTCATGAACGGCGGGCAGTTTTACATTCAGTTGCTTCTTGTTTTCATTACAACAATACTTTTTGCCGGAATTTTCCCTGCGCTATATATTTCAAATTTTAAAGTCTTGAACGTCTTAAAAGGAAATTTCAGCAGAAGCAAAAGAGGAATTTGGCTTAGAAATTCAATGCTGATTCTGCAATTTTCGATTGCCTCTTTTTTTATAATCGGATCTTATATCGTTTTCCAGCAAGTCAATTTCTTAATCAACAAAGACCTTGGTTTTAAAGGAAGCCAAGTGTTGGATATTCCTTTTAGCGAAGTAAAAAAACCAAAAGATTTTGAGATGATTCAAAACGAATTGTTGAAAATTAAAGGCGTTGAAAAAGTTTCTGCCGGTAATTTTTCTTTTGGATATGGCGGTTATTTCACCTCTGTTTTTGGCTACAACGGAAAAGACGTGGAAGTAGAAAATATGTCGATGGAATTTGGCCTGCTAGATTTGATGAATATCAAAGTTGTAGAAGGAAGAAATTTGTCACCAAAATTTGCTTCAGATACGATAAATTCTGTGCTTATCAACCAATCGACAGTGGAAATGATGGGTGAAAAAAATCCAATCGGAAAAGAATTTGACTTTCGAGACGATGGTGAAAACCCAGGAATCAGAAGATTAAAAGTTGTGGGAGTTGTAGAAAATTTCAATGTTTATGGACCGCACAAAACAGTTCCGCCGATGATTTTTTATCATTTGAAAACCATTTCAGAGAGCAGTTTTTTGAGCCGACTTTATGTGAAGATAAATCCAGAAAATAGTGAAGAAACAATTGCTGCGATTGAACAATTTTGGACAGCAAAAATCGACACGCGTTATCCATTTTCGTTCGATTTTGTAGATAAAAATTTTGCCAGAACTTATAGCGATTACATCAGCCAAAGAAACCTGTTTTCGCTGTTAAACATCGTCGTTATCTTAATCGCATTATTCGGATTGTTTGCGCTCGCTTCTTATTCCATCCAAAATCGAATGAAGGAAATTGCAATCAGAAAAACATTGGGCGCTGAAACAAAAACGTTGCTCGCGGCGCTTTCAAAACAATATATTTTGTATTGCATTATTGGCTTTTTGATTGCGCTTTTTCCGGTTTATTATTTATTGGAAAAATGGCTGGAAAACTTTGCTTACCGAATTGACATTTCTCTAATTCCTTTTCTGATTGGCTTTTTCACTTTACTGCTTTTGACGTTGATTATCGTGATTTCTAGAGCTTATCGTGCGACAAAAATGAATGTTTTAAAATATTTGAAATACGAATAATTCAATGACAATTTTAAAAAACAAAAACAATTTTAAATTCCTGAAGCGATGCTAAAAAACTGGCTTAAAATATATCTTCACCAAATTAAGAACAACAAATTCTTTACTTTTCTCAATGTTTTGGGACTTAGTATCGGAATTGCTGGACTCGTTTTTTCAATTTTATATTGGAACGAAGAACATTCTTATAACGACTGGAATCCTGAGAAAGAGAAAATTTTTCTTTCTATCACTGACATTGGCGAAGGACAGTTCTGGGCTTCGAATGTGGTTGCCTTCGAGCCTTATTTAAAGACAGATTTTCCTGAATTGGAAAGCTATTGTTATTTGGATAATTTTTATACCGAAGAAATTATCCAATATAAAAACAAGAAAGAAATTCTGTCAAAAGTGACCGATTCACAAAAAGATTTCTTCGCCTTTTTTCCTTTTGAATTCAGCAAAGGAAGTGCAAAAAATGCCTTGGCAGACAACGGAAGCATTGCGCTCTCTGAAGAAATTGCCAAGCGGTTGTTTGGAGAAGAAAATCCGATTGGGAAACAGGTAATTTATGGCAAATTAAAATTATTCGTCAGAGGCGTTTATAAAATTTCAGGCAAGTCTTCGTTGGCTCCAGAAGTTGTGGTAAATCGTCTGGAATCCCGCATGGAAAGCGACAGAGAACAATGGGGAAATTTTAATTATGGGTTACTGCTGAAGTTGAAAAATCCAGCTGACAAAGTGAAAGTACAGAAGAAATTAGAACGATTGCTTTTTGAAAACAGAGATTTGAAATGGGCAAAAGCTGAAGGGATTTCATTAGAACAATGGCGAAAAAATGGAGGAAGACCGACCAAAATTACTTTAGAATCGCTTGAAGAATCACGCTTGCATTCAGTGACAGACGGTTTTGCAGAAGGCCGAGGAAACTATCAGTTTCTAATGATCATGATGGGATTGTCGGTTTTAATATTGATTCTTTCCATCGTAAATTATGTAAATCTTGCCACGGCAAATGCGATAAAACGCGCCAAAGAAGTTGGAGTTCGCAAAGTTTTAGGCGCTTCAAAAAGCAATATCGTCAAGCAGTTTATTTTTGAAACGGTAATTACTGCTGTCATTTCTATATTGATTTCACTAGTAATTGTAGAACTTTCGCTTCCTTATTACAATGAATTTTTAAGCAAAGATTTGGTAATCCACAGCAGCCAATTTTACCTGCAAATTGTCATTATTTTCTTGACCGTAATTGTATTTGGAGGAATTTTCCCGGCAATTTATGTATCGAATTTCGAAACTTTAAAAGTGCTGAGAGGAAATTTTTCTAGAAGTAAAAACGGAATCTGGCTCCGCAACGGAATGTTAGTCTTGCAGTTCTCGATTGCCTCTTTTTTCATCATCGGTTCGTATATCGTTTATGAACAAATTGCATTTATGAATTCAAAAGAATTGGGCTTCAATGGCGATCAGGTGATTCAGATAAATTATAGAAATCCTTATGATTATCACGAAGAAGGCTATTTGAAAAGAGTCGTGCAGCGCTATGAAACAGTCAATCAAGAACTGTCGAAAATTCAAGGTGTAAAAGGTGTTGGAATTGGTTCATTTTCATTTGGCAGCAAGATTCCTTCCTCGTCAGGATTCAATTATAAAGACAAAAGCATTCAGGGAAAAAATGTGCTGATTGATTTTGGAATGCTAGACATGTTGCAATTAAAACTGGTTTCTGGACGCGATATTTCCCCCAAATTTTCTTCGGATACTGTAACTTCAATTTTGCTTAATGAAACTGCTGCGAAATTATTAGGAGAAAAAAATCCGATTGGAAAAGAAGTCGATTGGAACAATAAAAAGCTTAAAATCATTGGAATTGTCAAAGATTTCCACGTCAACGGTCCTCAGGATGAAATTCCGCCAACCACGATTTTTCATTATAAAACCATCGATTGGATGATTCAAAACGCGCACAGCATTTATGTGAAGTTAGACGCTTCAAACATGGAAAAATCTATTGCCGAAATTGAAAGTTTTTGGACTAAAAAAGTAGATACAGAATATCCGTTCAAATATGATTTTTTGGATAAAAGTTTCAAGCGTTCTTATGAGAATTATGTCAACCAAAAAAACTTGTTTTCACTGTTGAACCTGATCGTAATCATGATCGCACTTTTCGGATTATTTGCACTCGCGTCTTATTCCATCCAAAGAAGAATGAAGGAAATTGCTATCAGAAAAACACTTGGCGCAGAAACAAAAACGCTACTCGCCGCGCTATCAAAACAATATGTCATTTTCTGCATCATCGGATTTTTAATCGCACTTTTTCCTGTGTACTTTTTATTAGACAAATGGCTGGAAAATTTCGCCTATCGAATTGACATTTCTGCAATTCCGTTTTTAATTGGCTTTTTTTCTTTAATGATTCTGACCTTAATCGTAGTGTTATCAAGAGCTTACCAAGCCACAAGAGTTAATGTTTTAAAATATCTAAAATATGAATAAGAGACTAATTTTGAGTTTGCTCTTAATTACTTCGAGCATTTTTGTACATGGCCAGGAAATTTCTTGGTCATTGCAAAAGTGTGTTTCCATTGCGTTGGAGAACAATATTGACATAAAAATCAAGCAGTTGCAAGTTTTAAAAGCGCAAAGAACATACACGCATCCTTTATTAGAATTATTTCCTTCGATTGGTTTTACAGGAAATCATACCTATAACTTTGGCTCCACAATTGATCCAAATACTAACAATCGCGTGAGTTCTGACATTCAATACGACAATTTAAACTTGAATGCGAATGTGAATCTTCTCGACTTTGGAAATTTGGCCACGGCCAAGAAAAATAAAATCGAAATTGAGTTGGCAAAGGCCGATAAAGAAGTTGTGGAATATGAATATAAATTACAGTTGCTAGAAAAATATTTTGACGCTTTATTTTCACAGGAATTAGTTAAGATCCAAAAAGAACAATTACAGAATTCCACTTTCAACAGAGATAGAATTTCTAAAGAAGTCGAAATTGGAAACAAGCCTCAAAGTGATTTTTATGACATTCAACTCAATTTTTCGCAAGATGAAAAGCGTTTGATGGAGGCAGAACAATTGTTTTTTACCCAAAAATTACAGCTTTTTCAATTGATGAATTTTAAAGCAGAAAATTTGAAAGAAATTGTTCTGGAAATTTATTTGGCTTCTGAAGAAATTCAGAAAGAATCTATTTTTAAGAATCCAAAAATTGAATATGCCGACTTGGCTTATAAAAGTTCAAGAAAAGATATTGCTATTTTAAGATCGGCAAATCTTCCATCATTGATTGGTTTTTATGGCTTTTCTACGTTTTATTCTACACCAATAAACCAGTCGAATTTTGGAATTCCGAGTTTTCAAACACAAATAAATGACAATAAAAACCACCAAACCGGTTTGCAGTTAAATATTCCGGTCTTCAACGGATTTCGAAAAAACCGCCAGATTATTGCTTCAAAAATCGAATCTGAGAAAGTAAAATTGGTTTCTGAACAAGAGAAAATTAAAATCGAACAGCAAGTTGAATTAGAAAATACGCGAAGAAATCAATATGTGCAATTGACCGAAAACTTGCAAAATACCTTAAAATACGCCAAAGAATCGTTTAAAACTACACAGGCAAAATTCACCAGCGGAAAAGTGGACGCTGTGATTTTTACTTCTGTAAAAAATCAATTATTGTCTTCGGAATATGATTTCCTTAAAAATAATTTGCAATTGCAATATGCATCTTTAAAAATAAACTTGATCCAAAAGAATGATTTTTAATTTGTAATTATTTCCTAATTTATCTAAAATTAGGAAATAATTACATAAACGATTTATCAAAATTTTCTCCTTTCCAGTAGTTGAAAGATTTTTTATTGATGCTGACTTTTTTCAAATAATCAAGAGAAACCAAATCCTCAATATCAGTTCTGGCAGTTTGATTGGTGACGCTGAAAATATTTTCTATTTCTTTTACAGTAAAAAAACGATTCGGATTTTCTTCAATCCAGAATAAAATTTGCGCTTGACGCTCGTTTAAATTTGGGACTTTTAAATATTTAGAAAATTGGCTTTCCTCTTTTTTCTTGTTTGAGATATAAACTTTTAAATCTTCAAAAGCTTGAATCAGCACTTTCACCTGATAATGTATAAAATAAGAAACATCCATTTCGTCAATTTCAGTGTATAAATAGGCCTTTTCATACTGCGTTTTTGACTTCAGAATCACTCTTGAAATTGAAAGATATTCTGTAAGCCAATAGCCATTTTTCAATAGGTACCAATAAAATAAAGCGCGTGCAGTTCGGCCATTTCCATCCACAAAAGGATGAATATACCCAATCAAAAAATGCAGAATAGAAGCTTTTACAATTGGATGGATAAAATTCTCTTTAGAATTTTCATTGAAAAAATAGCAAAAAGAATCCATCATACTTTCAAGTTCTAAAAATGGCGGTGGATTGTGGACGATTTCTCCGGTAATTTGATTCATCACTTTCACATCATCAGAATTTCGATATGCGCCAATGTTTTCAGATTCTAAAGTATTTTCTGTAACGAGTTTATGAATTTCAAAAAGACGCTCTTTGGTAATTTCCTCATTCTTATTTTCGCTAATGTATTGAATCGTTTTGTAATTATTCAATATCATCTGCTCTGATTTATTCGCCGGCTTTTTCTCTTTGCGAAGCATTTCTTTTGCTTTGATTCGAGTGGTTGTGGCGCCTTCTATCATTGACGAAAATATGGATTCTTCCATCAACGAATTTGTCAGATAGTGATGTTTATCGATATCTGAAAGCAGTTGTTCTTTCTGAATTCCTGCTCCAAAATTGAAATCTAAATAATGGAGTTTCTGTTGTAAAAAATCGTTGATACCGTAATTAACATCTAACTTAAATTTAGAACTAATCAAAAGTTTTTTGAAACTCAATTGACGAATTAGCTTAACATCTTTCCAAAGTTTTCCTGAATTTTCTTTTTGTCCTAAATGTTTTACTTTATCCCAATATAAATATTCTGATTCAATTTTGTTTAGGAAATAGCTTCCTTCTTCTGATTCTTTTAGAATTAAAAGTGGTGAGTCTTGAATATATTTCGGTGCTTTTTCCATATTATTTCCTAATTTATAAAAAATTTACAAAAACAAATATATGCTATTATTCCTAATTTTTACATAATTTACAAATAATTGCAAATCCATTTTAGCTATCAAACCATAAACTTTTTCAATCTATTAACTTTACATTACGAAGTTTTCATACTATCTTTGCAATTTAAAATCAGTCTAATTTAAAGACTTGAAAAAGAGAGATATATCAAAATGAAAATAGATAGAAAAGAAGTTCTTAAAGCATTGGAAACTATCACCATTGCTGGAGAAGGAAAAAATATGGTGGAAAGCGGCGCAATCCAAAACGTATTAACTTTTGGCGATGAAGTGGTTGTTGAAGTAACATTAGCAACGCCAGCGCTTCACATTAAAAAGCGTGCTGAAGCTGACATTATCAAAACAATTCAGGAAAAAATTTCTGCAGATGCAAAAGTAAAAGTCAACATCAAGGTTGAAGCTCCTGAAAAACCAGAGATTAAAGGAAAACAAATTCCTGGAATCAAAAATATTATTGCAGTTGCTTCCGGAAAAGGAGGCGTTGGAAAATCTACAACTACTGCAAATCTTGCCGTTACCTTAGCAAAAATGGGTTTCAGCGTCGGAATTTTAGATGCTGATATTTACGGACCTTCAATGCCAATTATGTTTGACGTTGAAACTGAAAAGCCAATTTCTGTAGTTATTGACGGAAAATCAAAAATGAAACCGATCGAAAGTTACGAAGTAAAAATCTTATCAATCGGATTTTTCACAGCGCCAAGCCAAGCCGTAATCTGGAGAGGACCGATGGCTTCAAAAGCATTAAACCAAATGATTTTTGACGCAGATTGGGGCGAATTAGACTTTATGCTAATCGATTTACCACCAGGAACCGGCGATATTCACTTGTCAATCGTTCAATCATTGCCAATCACCGGAGCCGTTATCGTGAGCACGCCACAAGCCGTTGCTCTTGCCGATGCAAAAAAAGGTGTGGCGATGTTTCAATCTGACAGCATTAACGTTCCAGTTCTTGGAATCATTGAAAACATGGCTTATTTCACGCCAGAAGAATTACCAGAAAACAAATATTATATCTTCGGAAAAGAAGGCGCAAAAAATCTTGCAGAAGATTTAGAAGTTCCGTTCTTGGGAGAAATTCCAATCGTGCAGTCTATCCGTGAAGCGGGAGATTACGGACGTCCGGCGGCGTTGCAAACAGCATCTCCGTTAGAAAAAGTTTTCGAAGAAATCGCAAGAAACGTAGTTCAAGAAACCGTAAACAGAAACGAGAATCTTCCACCATCAGAAGCTGTGAAAATCACAACAATGGCGGGATGTTCGGCAGTTAAAAAATAAGACTTTCTTAGACTTCTTAGAACTTTAGACTTTACTCTAAAATCTAAGAAGTCTGAAAATCTAAAAATCTAAAAAAATGACAACAGAAGAAATTAAAACGAGCGTTGAAAGAGCATTGGATGAAATTCGTCCATTTCTTGAGTCTGACGGAGGCAACATTTCGCTTATCTCAATCGAAGATGACAGACACGTGAAAGTGCGTCTTGAGGGCGCTTGCGTTGGCTGTAGCGTGAACCAGATGACATTGAAAGCCGGCGTTGAAACTACCATAAAAAAATATGCCCCGCAAATCGAAACTGTGGTAAACGTAGCTTAAAATTACACGGAGTTTTTGGGCGTGACCCTGAAAAAAAGCCTGTCGGCATTTTTCCACGGTCGTGCTTTCCGCTCCCAATCTTTTATTTTTTTAAAGAAAAAAAATAAAAGGATTTCCGCTACAATCACTCACGCAAACACTTCAGTTCCTACAAGATATTTTTGGTAAGAACTGACAATTATCATAAAATAAACTTCACAGTTCACAGAACTTTGCATCTCAGAAACTTTGCATCTCTGCAACTTTGAAACTTTGAAACTTTTAAAAATGATTGAAACAGATATACTAATAATCGGTGCGGGTCCTACAGGACTTTTTACCGTTTTTGAAGCAGGACTTTTAAAATTAAAATGCCACATTATTGACGCTTTGCCTCAGCCAGGCGGACAATTGTCAGAATTATATCCAAAGAAACCTATCTTTGATATTCCAGGATATCCGTCAGTTTTGGCAGGAGATTTAGTCGATAATTTGATGGAGCAAATCAAGCAATTCCAACCCGGATTTACCTTAAACGAAAAAGCCGAAACCATTGAAAAATTGGAAGACGGGAGTTTCATTGTAACGACAGACAGAGGCACAAAACACGCTTGTAAAGCTGTTGCCATTGCTGGCGGATTGGGAAGTTTTGAACCCAGAAAACCTTTGATTGAAGACATTGAATTCTACGAAGAAAAAGGTGTGGAATATTTTGTAAAAGACCCAGAATTGTTTCGTGATAAAAAAATTGTGATTGCCGGTGGCGGAGATTCTGCCTTGGATTGGAGTATTTTCCTATCCAATGTAGCTTCTGAGGTGACTTTGATTCACAGAAGAAATGAATTCCGTGGCGCTTTAGATTCTGTCGAAAAAGTACAAGAATTGAAACACGCAGGAAAAATCCATTTGATTACTCCAGCGGAAGTTGTGGGATTAAACGGTTCTGAACATTTAGAATCCATCGACATCGACGAAAATGGCGCGCATAGAAATATCAAAACCGATTATTTTATTCCGCTTTTCGGATTATCTCCAAAATTAGGGGCAATCGCCAATTGGGGATTAGAAATTGAAAAAAATGCCATCAAAGTAAACAATGCTTTAGATTACCAAACCAATATCGAAGGAATCTACGCAATTGGTGACGTAAACACATATCCAGGTAAATTAAAATTGATTCTTTGTGGTTTTCACGAAGCGACTTTAATGTGCCAAAGCGTTTACAATAAATTGAATCCGGGTAAAAAATATGTCTTGAAATATACCACAGTTTCAGGCGTTGACGGATTTGACGGAACAAGAAAAGAAGCTGAAAAAGCAGTTGTAAAATCAATCGATTAGTATAAAGATTTTAGTGTTGAGACTCACTGATACTCAATACTAAAATCTCAATTCTCATTACTTATATGGATGTTACCATAAAAATTATCGACCGAGAAGGCGTTTCTCATGAAGTTCAAGCACCGACTGACATGAATATGAACATTATGGAACTGGTTCGTGCTTATGAATTAGCTCCAGAAGGAACTATCGGTGTTTGTGGCGGCATGGCAATGTGCGCTTCTTGCCAATGTTATGTTTTAAACGAAGTCGCTTTGCCAGAAATGGGCGATGAAGAAGAAGCAATGTTATCAGAAGCTTTCTTCGTTAAAGATAACAGCCGACTTGGCTGTCAAATTCATATTACAGAAGAATTAGAAGGCTTGGAATTAGAATTAGCTCCAGAATATTAAAAAATTTTCACATAAAAAAAGCCTTGCATTAAGCAAGGCTTTTCTGTTTATAAACTTTTCTCAATTAGTTTTTGATAAACTGCAATGTTTTAGAATCATTGTCTTTTGAAACTCTAATCATATAAATTCCAGCGCTGAAGTTTGAAGTATTTACTTTCAAATCATTTTCAGAAATTACTTTAGCCTGAGTTATCACTTGCCCAAGATTATTGTAAATCACAAAACTATCTGGTAAATTTCCATTAGCAATAGCAATGTTCAATACATCTTTAGCAGGATTTGGATACAATTTCAATCCTTGTAATAATTCAAAAGATGGCGTACCCAAAGGTGCTTGGCAAGCCAAGGAAGCTCCCAAAGTATTTCTACGAGGAGAATTTAGTAAAACAGCTTGAATTCTCGCTTTTTGATCCAGTGTAAAAATATTCATACACGTATCATTTGTATAATCCATATAGTTTTCAACCATGTCATTTCCTGGCGCTGGGCAAGAATTGTAAACTTGCAGGCAGTCATAATTTTCCCATCCAGCTGTTGGAGTATCTGCGCAATAATCGTCTCCAGAACAATCAACACCATCTTGTTGGCTTCCTACATCGCCCCAAATATGTCTTAATCCAAAACAATGGCCGATTTCGTGTGTCGCCGTTCTTCCTTTATCATAATCTGTAAAATAACTTCCTGGCGCAATTGTCGAAGACCCAAAACATCTCCAGTCGATAACCACACCATCAGTATTTGCAGATCCTTCATCAACTTCTAATCCTGCCAATTGTGAAGCACTTGGAAATTGAGCATACCCTAAAACGCCACCCAATTCTAAATTTTGATTTGATGTAAACTGCACCGTCCAGATATTAAAATATTGTGTCGGATCCCACTGCGTTGTTGTTTTCATCGTTTCTACAGAACTTGACGACGACCAGTTTGTTGTCGTTTTTAACACGCGGTCAACTCCGGTAGTCGCAGTTCCGTCTGGCTTTCTTTGTGCCATACAAAATTGGATTTCGATATCAGCTCCCACAGCGTTTGTATTATAACCAGGCGTTCCAAGCATTTTTCTGAAATCTTGATTCAAAACGGTGATTTGAGACAAAACTCTAGCATCAGTTATATTTTCATTCGTACCGACCGCATCTCCATTGTGAATCACGTGAACAACAACTGGAATATTAATCACAATTGCAGTTCCATCTGAATTTCTGCTAGAAAGCATTTTTGACTTTATATTTTCTACATAAGGTGCAATCCATTTTTCAAACTGCTCATTCGTAGCTCTTTTTGCGTCTTTTTGTTGCAATGAATTTTCATATTCATCTGAAATACAACGCACTAACCCATTATTTGGATTTACGCTTTTGATTTCTTTTCCAAAAGCTTTTCTCTTTGGCGCAGTTTGCGCAAATGACGACGTGCAAGCAAAAAGCCCAACTGAGAAGAGTAATATTTTTAAAGTAGTAATTTTTTTCATTCTTAATCTCGGTAATTAATTATTAAATTTCAGGTCTCAAATTTAGTTAAATTCCAATTCCAAACTACTTGAAATCAGAAATATTTCAATTTTTATTAAAATCACTGTCACAATAGCGAAAAATGTTAAATTTAACACATTATTGTAATTTGAGCCTATAAATGTAAATGAAGGAATTCAATTCGAGAAATAAATGCGGTGAATTTGAATTATTTGTAGGTGAATGAACTAAATGCTTAGTTTTTTCAGAATTTCCTCCTTATAAGTATCGCCGACAGGAATGATAAAATCTTCAATCTGGATATTCTTATTCTGGATAAATTTTATCTTCTTTACCGGAATAATATACGATCTGTGCACTCTGGCAAACAGTGAAGTAGGCAATTTTTCTAAAATATTTTTCATAGAAAGCCTGGCGACAATTTTCGTTTTATCCTTTAAATGAATTTGAATGTAATCGTCAAGTCCTTCAATCAGCAAAATGTCGTCAAAATCAATTTTGTTCAATTTATAATCAGCCCGGATCAAAAGCTGCGTCTGAACTAAAATGCTTTGTCTGAAATTCTGTTCATTTTGCGCTTTTTGAACCGCAGTCTGAAATCTTTCAAAAGAAAATGGCTTCAGCAAATAATCGACAGCATTGACATTAAAGCCTTCCACTGCATATTCGCTGTAAGCCGTTGTGAAAATCACCATCGTTTCCTGCTCCAACATTTTATAAAAATCGAGTCCGTTTTTGCTTGGCATCTGGATATCCAAAAACAAAAGGTCAACAGGAAATTTTTTAAGGTATTTTATAGCTTCCGAAGGTTTTGTAAACGTTTTTTCAAGCTGCATAAAATCAATCTCATCACAAAAATGCGTAATGATTTTTAGTGCCAGAGGCTCGTCATCTATTGCAATTGCCTTGATCATTTTAGACTAATCGTTAGTTTTACCTGAAACGTTTCTGGTGTATCAAAAATAAGGATTTTATGTTTCTTCGGATAAAGATAACTCAGCCTTTTTTTTGTATTCTCAGTTCCTTTTTCGGTTTTTTCTTCCAAAGGAATTTCCACGTCCACAATATTATTCGTGGTTTCCATGTAAAGCTCATCTTCCTTAATATCGATGAAAATTGAAATAGCCGAATTCTCTTCCGGATTTAATCCATATTTAAAAGCATTTTCAATAAACGGAATCAAAATCAAAGGCGAAATGGTTTTCCCTGCCGGATTTCCTTTAATCTCAAAAGAAAATTGCGTGTTTTCATCCATTCGAAGCAATTGCAAATCAATATAATCCTTGATATAGCCGATTTCTTTTTCCATTGAAACAAAATCCTGCGTACTTTCCGTAACCACATAACGCATCATGTTTGACAGTTTCAAAACAGCTTTTGGCGCCTCATTTGACTTTTCAATCGTCAGTGCATAAAGGCTGTTGAGTGTATTAAAAAGAAAATGCGGATTGATCTGCGCTTTCAAATAAGAAACTTCTGCTTTCAACTTTTCGCTTTGGATATCTGTCAGCTGGTTGTTGATTTTCAACAAAAAAGACAAGGCAAAAATCAGCAAGAATTGAATCACAGAATCGCCTTCAAACGGCCGCATGAAATTGCGATGTGGCATTCCGTGCATTATCATTTCTGGATGCGGTTTTGGAAGTTTTGTAAAATCAAACGGAATCAAAAGTGCCGGAATATAAGCGATAAAAAGGTAACAGCAAATGATTATTCCGAAAAATAGAATTCTTTTCTTCGTAAAATAAAACTTCGGAATCAGGTATAAATAATTGAAATAAAAGAAAAGCAGCAAAAATACGTAGCACAAAAAATTCTGCTTGAACGGCGCAATAGCGAAAAGCCTAGTAAGCGATCCAAAATCTGGCGAAAAAAAAATCGGAATGCTTAAAAAAATAATACATCCAATAGTATGCAAAACGAGCTGTCGGTACTGCTGTAACATAAATGATATTTTCTCAAAGCTAATCAGAAATCGTTTGTGACTGAAATATTTGAGGTGAATTTCTATTTTAAAGCGGTAAACTTCCAAAAAAAATGGCCGAATCTTAAAATTCAGCCATTTCTATATTTATTTTTTCTTCAATCGCGTCCCAAAGTCCGATTCGTTTTTCTAAAGCCTGGATGGAAACATTTTCAGCTTCTTTCCACTTGGTCTGGTCGTCGCCGCAAAGCTCAAAAATCATCTGCATTGCCATTGGTCCGTGTTCGTCTGCGTCTAATTCAATATGCCTTTCGAAATAATAAATCAGTTTTCTCAAGTCAGTCTCTGGGAAATTTGCTTCAAAATTTCTCAAGATTTCAGTAAACATCGACGGAATCAGATCTTCTCTTCCGAAGGTAAAAGCGGCAGCGATTTCGTGCGGTTTTCCTTCGTCGATCACTCTGAAAGTAAAATCTAAAAAAGCTTTGATATTTGGATGTAAGTCGCTTTGCTTGATAGAAACAAAAATATTTTGGGTTTCAATTACATTTTGTAAAAAACTTTCAATTTCTGAAGTATCAGCGCCGCAGTCTTTCATCGCATCGATATACATTTCATAATGGCTCAGTCTTTTTCCTTCCAAAGTAAGATCGGTTTCTTCTGCCATTACAATTTCATTGATCAAATACCTGATTTCAGGATTTCCAATAGGCAACCAAGGCGTCGTCGTGCAAGTCAGTTTGGTTTGCAACGCTTTTAAAAGCGACATAAAATCCCAAACGGCATACACATGGCTTTCTAAAAATCGGTGCAAATCGTCAATATGATTGACTTTTTTGTATAAAGAATGGTTTAGTAAAATGGTTCTCTGAGGCTGGATACTGGCGTTAATAGTTTCGATGTTCATAATGAGGGATTTGTGCAAATGTAAAAAAGCTTCCCTTGATAGAGAAGCTTTTCTGGTTTTTTAAGATATGTTTAGTTATTTAAACGCCGCAATTCCGGTAATATCGAGTCCTGTAATCAGCAAATGAATGTCGTGAGTTCCTTCATAAGTAATCACAGATTCTAAGTTCATCATGTGTCGCATGATTGAATATTCGCCCGTAATTCCCATTCCGCCAAGAATTTGTCTTGCTTCTCTGGCGATGTTGATTGCCATGTCGACATTGTTTCTTTTTGCCATAGAAATTTGCGCAGAAGTCGCTTTTCCTTCGTTTCTAAGAACACCTAATCTCCAAGTCAGCAACTGCGCTTTTGTGATTTCAGTGATCATTTCGGCTAATTTCTTTTGCTGTAATTGCGTTCCGGCAATTGGCTTGTCAAACTGAATTCTTTCTTTTGCATAACGCAAAGCCGTGTCATAACAATCCATTGCAGCACCGATAGCGCCCCAAGCGATTCCATAACGCGCTGAATCCAAACAGCCAAGTGGCGCGCCTAATCCAGATTTATTTGGCAATAAATTTTCCTTTGGAACTTTTACATTGTCAAAAATCAATTCGCCTGTTGCCGAAGCACGAAGCGACCATTTATTGTGTGTTTCTGGAGTTGTGAAACCTTCCATTCCTCTTTCCACAACCAATCCGTGGATTCTTCCTGATTCATCTTTTGCCCAAACCACAGCGATATCTGCGAAAGGCGCATTTGAAATCCACATTTTTGCTCCGTTTAGTAAGTAGTGATCACCTTTATCTTTGAAATTGGTAGTCATTCCACTCGGATTTGAGCCGTGGTCAGGTTCTGTCAAACCAAAACATCCGATGAATTCACCGGAAGCCAGTTTTGGCAAATATTTCATTCTTTGTTCTTCGTTTCCATATTTCCAAATCGGATACATAACTAATGAAGACTGAACAGAAGCTGTCGAGCGAACGCCAGAATCGCCTCTTTCAATTTCTTGCATAATTAATCCGTAAGAAATTTGGTCTAATCCAGCGCCGCCATATTCTTCAGGAATATAAGGTCCGAAAGCACCGATTTCTGCCAAACCGTTAATGATTTGTTTTGGAAATTCTGCTTTTTGAGCATACTCTTCAATAATTGGAGATACCTCACGCTTTACCCACTCGCGGGCGGCGTCACGTACCATTTTATGTTCGTCTGACAATAATTCGTCTAAAAGGTAATAATCTGGAGCTTGAAAAAGGTCTGGTCTCATTGTTATGTTTTTAAATCTTCGCAAAAATAGATAAAGATTTCTAACAAATCAATAATTAAAAGACCAATTTTTATATGGAAAATGGAAATTATTTCTACAAATCTATTTTATTCAGAAAATTTATTCAGCCAGTGCATACTCCTTTATAAGAATTTCTGCAGGAATGTGTAATTTTTCGTGAAGAACCCGAATTTGTTTAATCGTCAGAGCCCGTTTCTTTTTGAAAATTTCAGAAACTCTGGATCTGCTATTGAGTAAAATCCCCAAATCGTTATCCGTCATGGTGTTTTGTTCCATCATAAAACGAATAGCTTCAATCGGATCTGGCTCAGGAATTGGATAATTTATGGCTTCATATTTTTCAATCAAAGTTACCAGAATATCAAGTTCATCTGCTTCTTTTGAATTAAGCTTTGCTTCAAAAATCTGATTTACTCTCGCTAAAGCTAAATCATAATCTTTTTCTGTTTTAATAGGATTAATTTCCATTTTATTATGATTTAAAGGTTTTTGATATTTTTCAAATTGTCATATTCCGAATGATTTCCAACAAATAAAATATATACAATTTGAGTGATGTAATTGATTTTTACAATGAGCCGATAATGATTTCCACAGATGTTAAAAATTATTTTATTTTCCCCAACAAAATCTGCAGAACCAAAAATTGATTTGACATCATTCGTATTATTAAAAATATTTTTATCAAAAACTTGATACCAAGAAAGTAATTGTTGTTTTGAATTGGGATATTTTTCCCAGAAATTTTGCAATGTCCTTTTGGCAATTATTCTCATCATCTTGGTTTTGAAAGGACGAAGATACTAAAAAATTTCCCAAATAGGGAAAAAATTACATTTTCAAGTAAAAATCCTTCGTCAAAGCAATATATTCCTCCGTATAAATATGTCTGGAAGTTTCAATTACCAATTCGTCTTCAGGAAAATTTTCAGAAAAATGCCTGCTGAACGCTAAAAGACTGCGTTTTATTTCAGTCGTAGGAGTTCCTTTGACACGTGTAATTTTTATCGGAAACAAATCAAAATCTTTCGCCAAGGCAATAAATTTCTCTTCTTCTTTGTAAGGAATAATCACAGAAAAGATTCCGTTTTCAGAAAGCAATAAATCGGCAGCTTCGACTAAATCTTCAGAAGGCATCGCGTCTGCAAAGCGAGCCAAATCTCTTTGTCCGCTTTCGGTTTTAAAATCTTCAGTATAAAATGGAGGATTTGAAATAATCAAGTCATATTCATCTTCCGGTTCTTCAATAAATTCATCCAAACCAGCGTGAAAACAGAATAATCTGTCGCCCCACGGAGAATTTTCGAAATTTTCTACCGCCTGTTCATACGCTTCTTCGTCGATTTCCAAAGCATCAATCTGTTCGGCAGTTGTTCTTTGCGCCAGCATCAATGCGATGATTCCTGTTCCAGCTCCAACATCCAAAACACTAAAAATATTCTCAGGAATCGGCGACCAAGCGCCAAGCAAAACACCATCAGTCCCAATTTTCATCGCGCAACGGTCTTGTTCTACTGAAAATTGCTTGAATTGAAACATTGTGGTATGGAGATTTTAGTATTGAGTATTGAGATAATAGAAAAAAGAGTAAAGAAGAAAGATATTGCGAAAATCCAAGAAGTCTAAAGATCTAAAATGTCTAAGCAGTCTTAAAGATACATTTCAATCAAACCTTCTGGCAAATCCATAACCACTTTTTTGTTCTCACGATCGATTTTTACAAGAAAGTGATCAATCATCGGAATCAAGATTTCCACTTCGTCGTTCAAAACCTCAAATAAAGGCTGTGCGGTGGTATCATTAACAGATTGAATTTTTCCGACAATGCCTAATCGCTTGTCTTCTACTTCAAAACCAATCACTTCATGGAAATAAAATTTGTTGCCTTCCAGTTTTGGCAACATATTTAAAGGAAGGTAAACCGCATTGCCAATTACAGCATCGGCATCTTCCTCAGTATTCATATCTTCAAAACGCACTCTCAGAAAGTCATTTTTGTGGATAGAACTGTTTTCAATAAAAAAAGGAACCAAGTGTTTGCCGCATTCGACAAACACTGATTCCAAGTTTTCGTATAACTCAGGCTCGTCAGTGTCAAGATAGACAAGGACTTCACCTTTAAAACTAAATTTTTTTGCGATTTTACCTAAATAGAAACATTCTTCTTTACGCATTATCGCAACAAATTAAGCTTGAGTTTCTTCGTTGTTTTCTTCTGCAGCAGGAGTTTCTTCAGTTGATTCAACTTCAGCAACTTCTTCTTCAACAGCAGGCTCAGCAGCTTTCGCAGCATCAGCTTCCGCTTGTTTTGCAGCAGCAATACGATCTTCGTTTACTTTTTTCTCAGCAGCAAGAGCTTTTGCTTTTGCATCTGCTTTAGAAGTAGAAAGACCATCTTTTTTAGCGTCAACTTTACCAGCTTTCTCATCTAACCATTTAGTTAGTTTTTCGTCAGCTTGTTCTTGTGTCAAAGCACCTTTGCGAACTCCTCCATCAAGGTGGTGTTTCAATAAAGCTCCTTTGTAAGAAAGAATTGCTCTTGCAGTATCTGTTGGTTGTGCACCGTTGTGAAGCCACTGTACAGCGCTTTCAAGGTTTAATTCAACAGTTGCAGGATTTGTGTTTGGATTGTAAGTTCCGATTTTTTCAAGGAATTTACCATCTCTTTTTGAGCGTGCGTCAGCAGCTACAACCCAGTAAAAAGGTTTTCCTTTTTTACCGTGTCTTTGTAATCTAATTTTTACAGACATAATCTAAGATTAAATTTTGAGGTTCACGACCTCGATTAATTAAGGGTGCAAATATACAAAACTTTGCAACACGAACCCTTTTTGGCTTAAAATTTTATTTATCAGCATTTTTCGCGCAACTATTTTGGCTTTAGAAATGTTATTTTTTATATTTTTATTAGCATATATTCTATAAAAAACTATTTTTGTCAGATATAAATAGTGATCACCCATCTTACCCAACTATGAAAAAATTTCTATCCTTAATAGTGCTTGCCGTTGCCTTTTCATCATGTCAAGACGACGTAAGTTTTAACGATCCTTCTGTTCAAGGCGAAAAAGACAATGTTTTTTGGAGAGCCTCTGATTATAGAGCAACTGTTGCCGGAGGTTCTTTAACAGTTTCCGCATTCACTCCTTTTGAAATTTTGACCTTAAAAACCGTTTCGTCAGCTCCGGGAACATACATTTTAGGAGAAGATGATTTGAATGTGGCCACTTATTCTATCGAACTTGACGGCGCTACTTCTACTTATACAACCGGAACCGATATTGGTGACGGAGAAATCACAATCGATGCAGTGCAAGCAGCAGGAACAATTTCAGGAAAATTCAAATTTAACGCTCACATTACAACAGATCCTTTAGCAGGTTTAGTCGTAAATTACCAATATGGTGTTTTTTACAGAATACCATTGCAATAAAAAAACTGAGACAATTCACAAAATCCCGATGCTTTTCAAAGTAATCGGGATTTTTTTATGAGCCAAACTCAAGGTGCTTTTTAAATGAAATTCCTGCTGGAGGGCACTATCTTTTGTTCTTCCCCAAATTTTGAGACAAAGAACAAAAGCATAGTTGCCACCATCAGGGCTAGTTATCAAACTTTTGGCTTCTTTTGCATCATGAACGATTGCGGAACCAGCGAGAATAAGCCTTCAGCGAATTAAGAAAACTTTAGCTATAAATATCCTAATTAATAGTGCTTTAGAACTTAATTTAAATTACATTTGTGTAATTATAATAGTGTACATATGAATATTTTCGTTGGAAGCCTTCCGTTCAGTATTGAGGAAGCAGATTTAAGAGAGTCTTTCGAGGCTTATGGTGCAGTAGATTCTGTAAAAATTATTACAGATAAATTTACTGGAAGAAGTAAAGGCTTCGGTTTCGTTGAAATGCCAAATGACGAAGAAGCACAAAAAGCAATTGACGAATTAAACGGAGCAACTGTTCAAGGACGCGCAATCGTAGTTAACAAATCTGAGCCAAAACCAGAAGGAGAAAGAAGAAGCTTTAACGGCGGTGGAAACCGTGGTGGCGGAGATTCTCGTGGTGGAAGTAGCCGTGGAGGTTATGGAAACGACCGCAATAGCGGTGGTGGAGGATATGGCGGAAACAGCCGTGGTGGAGACAACCGCGGAGGTGGAAACAGAGGAGGTTACTAATCCAAAAATATAGTAGATCAAAACCACGCTTTCAGCGTGGTTTTTTTATGCTTAAAAGTCATCTAAATTAACTTTTGTGTTAATAACTAAACACTATTTTTTCCAAAAAAATAACCTAATTTTGTCAATCACACTTTTTGATTTCTCAAAAATATAAAACCCTAATTTCTAGCAATGTACTTAATATTCGATACAGAAACCACCGGATTGCCAAAACGTTGGGACGCTCCAATTACCGATACAGATAACTGGCCTCGTTGCATCCAGATTGCCTGGCAGTTGCACGATGAAATGGGAAATCTGATTGAAAACCAAGATTATCTGGTCAAGCCAGAAGGTTTTAATATTCCGTATGACGCTGAAAGAATCCACGGGATTTCTACAGAATTGGCAATGCAAGACGGTGTTTCTTTAGCCGAAGTGCTAGAAAAATTCAACATTGCCTTAAGCAAGACAAAATTTATTGTCGGTCAAAATTTAGGTTTTGATGTCAATATTATGGGTTCTGAATTTTATAGAATGGGAGTTAATTCCCAAATGAGTTCAATGCCAGTTTTAGACACTTGTACTGAAGTTACGGCTTCTTTATTACAACTTCCTGGAGGTCGTGGTGGGAAATTCAAATTACCAACATTGACTGAATTACATAGTTTTCTTTTTAACAAACCTTTCGCAGAAGCGCACAACGCAACTGCCGACGTTGAGGCAACCACGCGTTGTTTCCTTGAATTGGTAAGAAGAGAAATTTTCACAAAAGAAGAACTTGATGTTCCGGCTAATTATTTTCAAGATTTCAAAAACCGAAATCCACAGGAATTTCAATTAATCGGATTAAAACACATCAACTTAAAAGCAGCTTCGGATAAAATCCGCGAGCAGTTAAAAGCTTTAGAATCCGCAGGAAAACAAACTACGGTTTCAGAAGCTGACAAAAGAGATTTTAAAGAGGCGAAATTTGCGCATCTGCACAATCACACGCAATTTTCAGTTTTGCAATCCACAATCGGAATCAACAGCATTGTTTCGGCGACAGCCAAAAATAATATGAACGCTGTAGCAATGACCGATACGGCAAATATGATGGGCGCTTTTCACTTTGTGAGCGCAGTGATGAACCACAATAAAGCAGCTTCCACCAAAAATAAAACATTAGTGGAAAGCGGTGAAGAACCAACAGAAATTGAAATCAAGCCAATCGTTGGATGTACGTTTAACATCTGCGACAATCATTTAGATAAAACCAAAAAAGACAACGGAAATCAAGTTGTACTTTTAGCAAAAAATAAAAAAGGCTACCATAATTTAGCCAAAATGTCTTCCATTGCATTTACCGAAGGATTTTATTATGTTCCAAGAATCAGCCGTGCGATAGTCGAAAAATATAAGGAAGACATCATGGTTCTTTCAGGAAATTTATACGGAGAAATCCCAAGTAAAATTCTAAATGTCGGTGAAAACCAAGCCGAAGAAGCCTTAATTTGGTGGAAAGAACAATTTCAAGATGATTTTTATCTCGAAATCATGCGCCACAATCAAGAGGATGAAAATCGCGTCAATAAAACTTTAATAGAATTTGCCCAAAAGCATAATGTCAAATTAATTGCGACAAACAATAATTTCTACCTAAATAAAGAAGATGCCAATGCGCACGATATTTTGCTGTGTGTAAAAGACGGTGAAAAACAGGCAACCCCAATTGGTCGCGGTCGCGGTTATCGCTACGGATTACCGAATCAGGAATACTATTTCAAATCGCAAGACGAGATGAAAAAGCTGTTTTCTGATTTGCCAGATGCCATTATCAATATCCAAGAAATTGTTGACAAAGTTGAAATTTATTCGCTTTACCGAGACGTTTTGCTTCCAAAGTTTGATATTCCAGAAGAATTCGTTGTTGCTGAAGATGAAGCAGACGGCGGTGTTCGTGGGGAAAATAAATATTTGCGTCATCTCACGATGGTTGGCGCCAAAAAAAGATACGGTGAAATTACGCCAGATATTCAAGAACGTTTAGATTTTGAATTGCTGACAATTTCTAATTCAGGTTATCCTGGTTATTTCTTGATTGTTCAAGATTTCATCGCCGAAGCCAGAAATATGGATGTTTCGGTGGGTCCGGGTCGTGGTTCTGCTGCAGGTTCTGCGGTGGCTTATTGTTTGGGAATTACCAATATTGACCCCATTAAATACGACTTGCTTTTTGAGCGTTTCTTGAATCCGGATCGTGTGTCAATGCCCGATATTGATATCGATTTTGATGATGAAGGTCGCGGTCGCGTTATGGATTATGTAATCAACAAATATGGAAAAAATCAGGTAGCTCAAATTAT